>Ga0307507_10003189_pt1 | contig 32486 bp, 13 predicted proteins | sample 7_EM_MG_FD_207223 | JGI IMG/M metagenome (GOLD analysis project Ga0307507, IMG submission 207223) | Populus trichocarpa ectomycorrhiza microbial communities from riparian zone in the Pacific Northwest, United States - 7_EM | ecosystem: Host-associated > Plants > Roots > Unclassified | place... | reverse complement strand
GTTACCAGAACCAGACGACCGTCGCCAGAGCCAGACGACAACGACTAGCCAGCGAACACTATAAACGATTCGATCGATCGATCGAATCAAGGTAGTATAGACAGGTAGGCACAAACAGGGAGATGCTAACGGGTAGGTAGATGCAGACAGGTAGGCAGATACAGACAGGTAGGCAGATGCAGACAGGTAGGTAGATGCAGACGGGTAGGCAGATATAGATAGGTAAGCAGATACAGACAGGCAAGTAGATGCAGACAGGTAGGCAGATATAGACAGGTAGGTAGATATAGATAGGTAGATAGATATAGACAGGTAGGTAGATATAGACAGGTAGGCAGATGCAAATAGGTAGGCGATATAGATAGGTAGGCAATGCAGATAGGTAGGCGATGTAGGTAGATAGGTAGATAGGTAGATACTATAGGTAAGTTAATAGGTAAATAGATAGAAGAGAACCATCGCTATATTATATTAAATTATCTAAAATATTATTATTTATTTTGCTAGCCTTATAAATAGCTTTAAAGTAGCTTTTATTTATTTAAAATATGCTATTAGTATAAAAGAGGTAAATAGCTCTAAATACAATTATAGTTACTAAATGCGCAGATTACTAGTAGGTTGCGTATAGGTTGCGCATAGGCTACGCGTAGGCTATGTGTTAAAAAAACACGATATAGGCTAGTCGGTTAAGTTGCTAAATGCCCTTAACTGCGCGCCAATTGCGTCAACCACTAACCATTAAGGCCATTGGAAGGGTACCATATTTTGCCAATATATACGACTTAGTATTATAGGAGTCCTTAATCTAAGTATAGAGCAACGCTATAATATAAGTGTTAAAGCTATAGAGAATTAGCTCCTCTATATAATAAAACAATATATGCTTAGCTGGGATATTCCTTTAACCTAGGTGGTTTATATAGGTATATAGTATAGAGTACTCTTAGGCTGATTGCTCGCCACTATAGTAATACCGTATAACTATATATAGGTAGTTTAGCTTTAGGTGCTAAAGAGCTAGAATAAATGGAGCCTAACGCAGGCTATTATATGTGGATATTAACTTAGTACGTTCTCCCTAATATAACCAAATAAGCTTTATAGTCTTTTAATTACTATAGATTAGAAACAGTTACTCCTTAAATGCTTTATTAGTGCGTTATAGATTTATTTAATAGAGAAAGATATTATCTAGTATTTTATAGGTTTTAGATATAAAGGCCTCTTTAGTTATAATAGGTCCTAGGTTAAGCCTAGGCGTCTACACAGTAGGTATTATATTAATAGTAGGTATATATAGATGTTTAAACTGTTGGTTTTTACTAAATAATATATTAAGGCCTAGATACGCTTCTATAATAGCTTTATAAATTAAAGCTGTTAAGATCTGCTTTTATATCTTATTTTATAGATTACCTAAAGCCTCTATAATATCTAAGAACTTAACTGGAATATCCATATAAAGCATACTCTATTAAAGACTATTATTAGGTATATATACGCCAAAGACAAGCTTACTAGTTATGCACGAATAGAATATCCTAGTATTCCTAAGTGTTTAATACTAAACTTATTAGAGGTAGTTAAAGTTATTATAGATAATAATTGTATTAGAAGCTGTACCTATTAAGCGGATTTTCACCTATATATAGGTTAATGTATATCTATATTGCGGAGATTATAGGCTAAACCTTAACTTCTAGGCTACTCGCTCCTTCTACCAATTTAAAGCAGTATAACTATTAATTAATTTAAGCCTATAGAGTATAGAAAGTACATAGCGCTTAATACCCTTGGCTTAGAGATATATTCCTAACAGCTATAGGATACAATTTATAGAGTTTTATAAAAAGCCAAATATAAGTATAGAAGCCATTAAAACCACACAGCCTTTATACAAAGAATGTTTGCATTAACCCTCTTAACATACTATGATTATATACTCTAGTGTAGGTGTATAAGTCTTTATAGCTTAATAGCACTACCTAAGGTTAAGCTGCTTAATATCTATATATTAGTTAAAGCCGCTAAATAGTAACTCTTTCTTCCTTAGCTCTTTAAGCTCTCCCTAGATAGTAAGAGCAATACTAGCACCCACTATACCGCGTTTCTCTATTTCTTTAGTATAGATATCTAGGATATTAGCATTCTCTAGGAGTTTACTAAGGAGTTCTCTTACTCTTTTCTTCTTTAGTGCCTTATATAAACCTTTAGCCATTATAATCTATTTAAGCGCTAGGTCTCCTATAGATATCCGCTATAGCCTAAGATAGTTAATAATTACCTAGACCTTCTCTGCAGCGGATATCCTATTAGCGGATATTACAGATATTATGGGTATTTTATTAACTCCTGCTTTTTTATCCTCTTAGGGATCTATATAGTTTAGTAGTGGTAAATAGGCTATTAAGGACTGTATTTAAGCTAAGAAGAGTAGTAGGAGAGATAATAGAGGAGACAATAGGGGTGGGATAAGACCGCCAATGCCCTTAGGTACTATATCCGCTATATCTTTTAATCCTCTAGCGGTGTTGGTTAATAAAAAAGGTAGTTTTTATTAAGAGCTTAAAAGATTGGCTCCTGCTAGATAAAGTAGAGGGTTTTTTTTAACGCCTTTTAATAATAATAATTTATTGCTTAACGTCCGATTTGGATCCCTATTGGGCCCATGCGAACTACTCCTTATATATATATAGGGAGAAAACTCCATATAAGAAAACCCCGTAATCCATCTCCCCGCCTTTTAGGACTTGCCTATATAGCGCCTATGGGGCGCCTAGGAGTTACCTATAGTGCTCTACTACCTTACTTTTTAGCCTCTTTAGGAACCACTACTGCTGTAATAAGCCTATAGACGCGCTAGTATTGCAAACTTTACTCTACTACTGTAGAGTTATTAGGGGGCGCCTATTACTTACCCCTTTGCCTTTTATTACTATTTCCTTTGCAACCCAGAACTGGTCTAGTATATTTTAGCTAATAAGTCACTGGGTAACCGCCTTAAGACCTTTTTATATTAAGAGTAGTATATTATAGTTCTTTATGCCAGCTGCTAAGAGTATTACTTCTTGGTTAGTGCGTAAGGGATATAGCAGTATTACGTATTTTAGTGTCTGTTTTGGCTAGTTATATTTATATCTTGGGCTACATACTGGGATACCTACTTAGTAGAGCCAATCTTTCAATCCTATTATTCCTATTCTTAAAAGTATTGCTATTATATTTTCTACCTTTATTAGGCCTTCTTAGAGCCTTTAGGTATTTTCTCCCTATAGTGTTAACCATACTATAGCTTAGGTTCCTCTTGCCTAAATTAGCCTCTGTACCTTTAACTCCTATATACCTTTTTAGTATTGGTCCAACTAGTATTATATTACAGTAGATAGTTTCCTAGTACTTTTATATACTCTGCTTTAGCTCCTTTCTCTTTCTTACTATTATTTTTACTAGTCTCTTACGCATTTCCCTTCCTCCTCTATATGGGCCTAGGCCCTAATGCGGCACTATTTTTCTTTTACTTTCTCTACCTGTTTCTCTAATATATCTTCCCTACTTTAGGGGTATTGGTTTGCTTTTCTATAGGGCACCCTAGAGTCCCTCTATAGTTTATTTAGGCGTATCTTAATATACTTTATAACCTTAGGGTTATGCTCCTTTTACGCCCTTTATATTGCAGCGGCTTTAATATATAATTATAGGGGGGGGGGGTATTAGCTTCCTTCTTAAGTAGTGCTGTGGCCATTTGCTTATACCTACCTATTATACTCTAAAGGCAGGCTGTTTAGACCTTTTAAAGTAGTTTAAGGAGAGATTTAGGGGGGCCTTTCTTGGTTTTGCCTATGGCCTAAATACTAGATCTATACGTTATAGTTGGCTGGATAACTGCTATATATAGTAGGCATGACCTCTAAAAGTATAGACCCTATATAGAATTAACAATCCTAGATATTGTGATATACTATACTTGGCCCTTATGCGCCGCTTATAACGTATATACGCTCTATTAGAGCTTACTGTCTACCTATACTTCTAATACCCTTAGGCCTTAAACTAGTTAACCCCTAAAGCCTTAGATATAAATTATATACTAAAGATCTACAGATTAGTTGCGTTTTCTTATAAAATAGATTAACTGGTATTTCTCTGGTAAGAATTAAACTCTATATCGTTTTGCCTATTCTATATAGGTATTATAGGCTTTCTCTAGTGTTCTACAGTTCTCTGCGGCTGTTAGCCTATATATAATTAGGTTTATATCATTAACAAAGCCTATCCCCTAGGTCGCCCCTTCCTTAAAGGAGTTAAGTAGGTTGCTTATAAATAAAAGGAAGAGTATAGGTAAGAGGGGTAATTCTTATAGTATTCCTGTTATAACTATAATAGGGGGGCTCTAGTATCCGCTAAAGACTAGTAATATTTTTTTTAGCCTATAAACCCTTAAATAAATTATATAATCCATTCTAGGAAGCCCTTTACCCTAAGGATATATAGGAGGCGCTTATAGGGTACGTTGTTATAGGCACCACTAATATTTAGGCTAAGCATTAATACTATAAAGTTACTTTATATTGCCTATGCAGATTTAATGGTAGTAGTAAGTAGTATAAGTGCTAATAGTATTAAGCGGTTCTTTCTTGCCCCTATTTAGCTTTATAATAGTAAGGCGTATTCCTTAGCTATATCTACTATGCGGTCCGCTATTACCCTTTCTAAGATCTTACTAAGGGTATTTTCTAGGGCAATAGGGCGGTAGCTTCCTAAAATTAAGTAGTCTGCTTTACCTTCTTTTTATAAAACAACCGTTATTATAGATCTTCTAAGTTGTAGGTAGTAGCCTATAGCAAAATATGCTCTAGCTATATTTGTAAGCTAAGGTGCTATAAATAGTCTATAGGTTTTTAAGGCCTTATTTAGAATTCTATCTGGTCCTAGTGCTATATTATTTAAAAGGCGGCTAATAGTTCTGGCTATTTCCTCTATTATTATATCGCTATTAACCCATAGGTAAGTTATTAGTGTTTTACCTATAATATTGCTAAGGTCTACTAGAGCTGGTTAAGGGAAGAACCTTTCTATAAGGATCTTTACCTTCTTATTATTGTTATTAGTGGCCTATAGTTTCCCTACTCTTTATAGGGGTAGTAGGTATAAGTCTTCTACTAGGCGCCCTGCCTTTTTCTTTACCTATTTTGCTATAGCCTAAAGGCCCTTATTATAGGGGAGGCTTAGGTTAAAAATGTGCTTATTTATAAACTGTCTCTAGTTATTCCTTACTTCTTTTTTTAGGGTATTCTTTAACTGGTTTCTTATATCTTTATATTATCTCTTATCTTTAGGGTTATAGCTACTTATATATTTCCTTCTTACTTATTATTAGCTAGTAATAAAAACTGCGCATTATGCGGACTATGCGTATTATATATAGGGGCCTAATTTTAAGACTGGGTAGTGCTCTTCTAGCCTATTTTTTATTGCTGCCTAAATCCTTTCTAGTCTTTAGTTAATTTCCTTAGGGGTGGTAAATAAGCCTTACTTATTTAGTATTGGGTAGGTCTTAAAGTTGTTATTTAACTATACTAGGGAAACTATCTATCTTAAGCTTCCTTATTACATATCTTTTGCTATTTAGTTGTGCCTTAATATCTAGATCTAGCTATATCTGGATAAGGATATAGTCTAAGGCAAATGCCTATTCTTCTTTAGGGTTGCACCTTTTAAGTCTCTAGTATAGGCCTTCGTCCATAAATATAAGGTTAATTATACTTCTAGCGGTACCTTATTACTATATAATTGCTCCTAGGGAGGTGGCTAGCTTAAGGCCCTAGATATCTATAGTTTTTAGTAGGCACTCTACCTATTATTTAGCAGCAATATAGATACCCCCCTACCGCAGGTAGTAGAGGTTTATATCTCCTAATAGGATAGACTCTATGCCTTTAGTTTTTAGTAAGCTTATTACTAATATAATGTTCTCTATTTATGGGACCCCTATAACTCTAGGGTTATATATATTAATAATTTATATTGGTCCCCTATATGTCTAGAGTATTATAACTGCAATATTTATATTAACTGCCTACTATAACTATAAGGAGGCCGTCGAAATTGGACTCTGCACCTGTATATGGTGACGGCTATAAACCTAGGTCTTTGAAGTTTAGATCTAGAGCCAACGCAGAGACGTTATATAGCGTGCGGACAGGACCTAGTGGTGGTTATAGGCGTTAAGGGCGGTGGTGAATTTTTTTTTGGATAGTGAGATCTTGAAAACTACTACTGTTGGCCCTCTATAGTATAACAACTACTACTATTCTCCTATCTAGGGCACCTGTACAATCTAACGTGGATAATAGCATTTGATAGCATCCCCCGACCCCTAATAAAAAGTATTAATAACCTTATATTAACGAATAAGCAAAATGCGAATAAGTAAACGAACGAGTAAATATACGGCCCCTTTTAACCCCTAGGGCGATTGCCCGCAGAGTATGTGGTTACTTGCCGTTAACTACTAAATACCTCGTAGCCTGGATTGCGACCTATAGTTTTCCTTATCTCCTTTTAACGGAGTAGTGACCCTTAGAAAGGGCCTAGCTGGGGCCTAGATATAAAAGATACTTAAAGCACACAATATATCCCGCTTGCTATAGTATTACGGTAGTTAATAGATAAATCCCCCTTACGCCTTCGATAGGCCCTAGGGGGGGAAGGCATGGCGTATATAGCAATGGTTAATAAGAGATAGTATATAGGGGATGGCTAAGATATAGGAGATAATAAGACAACAAAACACGGCAGCCAATTGGTAAGGCCTAGCTGGGACGTAGTAAACCCCGGCTTAGATAAGCTAGAGAAGGAAGTAGTGGTTTTTAAGGAGTTTAAACATCTAAGGAGGATAGGACGTAGCCATAGGCCTATAGGGCCGCTGCTACGGACGGACATAGCAAATTGGGGGTTTTCATCCTACTAAGGTAGCTTATAGGGTTTTTCCTCCCCCAACCTAACTGCAGGGTTTTCTTTATATAAACTATAAGTTTTCCCCCTATAATGGAGTAGTCTGTGTGGGCCAGATGGGATCCGTATCAGACGTTAATTAAAGAGTTATTATTATTAACTATAAGGATAGGCTAATAGCCTTACTAATTATAATATATACGCGTATAGCTGCTTTTAGTTTATATAGAAACTGGAATCCTTGGGGGCAGTATATTAATTATATATAGGTATTATAATACGGCTCTTATATAGTAACATCGGCAAAATATAGTACCCTACCAATGGCCTCAATGGTTAGTGGTTAACGCAATTGGCGCGCAGTTAAGGGCATTTAGCAACTTAACCGACTAACCTATATTGTGTTTTTTTAACACGCAGCCTATGCGTAGCCTATGTGCAACCTGCGCGCAACCTACCAGTTATCTATATATTTAGCAACTATAATTATATTTAGAGCTATTTACCTCTTTTATACTAATAGCATATTTTAAATAAATAAAAGCTATTTTAAAGCTATTTATAAGGCTAGCAAAATAAATATTATTATTTTAGATAATTTAATATAATATAGCAATGGTTCTTTTCTACCTATCTACCTATTAACTTACCTATCTGCCTATATCGCCTACCTGTCTAAATTGCCTACCTGTCTGTATTGCCTACCTATTTATATCTGCCTACCTATCTATATTTGCCTACCCGTTAGTATCTGCTTACTTGTCTATATCTGCTTACCTGTCTGTATCTGCCTCCCGTCTGTATCTGCCTACCCGTCTGTATCTGCCTACCTATCTACATCTGCCTACCCGTCTGTATTTGACTACCTATCTATATCTACCTACCCGTTAGCATCTCCCTGTTTGTGCCTACCTGTCTGTGCTACCTTAATTCGATCGATCGATCGAATCGTTTATAGTGTTTGCTGGCTAGTTGTTGTCGTCTGGCTCTGGCGACGGTCGTCTGACTCTGGCGATGGTCGTCTGGCTCTGGCGACAGTTGTCTGGCTCTGGCGACGGTTGTCTGGTTCTGGTAACGGTCGTCTGGTTCTGGCAACGCTTGTCTGGTTCTGGTTCTGGTTGTCTGGTTCTAGTAACGGTTATTTGGTTTTAGCGGTAGTTATCTAGTTCTAGCAACTCCTCTGCTGGCTGCCGTTCTAGTGCCTCCCTAGGTAGGGAGGATGTAAGGAAGAAAGGGGGGTGCAGCTCGCAGGGGTTATGGAAAAGTTGAATGGGGTCACCAATGGGGTCGGCGAAAGCTGAACGGGGTCACTGATGGAGCGCCGGAAAAAGGTCGGCGGGGTCACACTTTTAGCCATACAGAACGCGCATTGGTAGCTATATTTAACTTAAGCGACCGCACAAACCAAAATATCTAGGGCATATGCTACGTATATACACACAGGCACTCAGATATACACATATACATACACACATATATATATACGCGAATTTACACGTATCTCGCTACACTAATAACAAGTAAAAACTATACTGAGGCAAATGAGAGCATAGTAGGATGGTTAAACGGCCTACTAGTTAGTATGGACAACTATATACTACGCATATGCTAAGTATACGCAGGTATTCTAGAGCGTACCTAATATTAAACACGAAGACGATAGTTCTTAAGATAATATAATTAGCAGGGAGAGTATTAAAGATAAGGAGAATAAGGAGAATGAGGAGAATAAGGAAAACAAGGAGGGCAAGGAGGGTAAGGGCCAAGATAGTATGTAACAGCAGCTTCTATTTCATATGGGTCTCTCCGAGGTAACACTATGTATAACTTTATGTATATGCTATGCATATGCTTAGAATAGCCAGGGTATACTCTAAGACTATAGAGTACTTATTAGCTCTAATGGTAAGCATTAAGTTATTATCTAAGAGGTAATAGACCATATTATAATGCCAGAATATCTAGCAACTAGAAAAGAAGGAATTGCATACTTTATCTATAAAGCAACACCTCTGCTGTCTATAGATGCAGATAAAAAAACAGTATATAAGGTTATTAATTGGTATATATTAAAGGTAAGCAATATATATATAGAGTATATACTGTACTTATATATCTAGTAGATTTAATTCTTATTCTATTAAACTGGTAACCCTAAGATTACATAACTACAGCTTCTTAGAGAAAATAATAATTAGGAGAATAGAAAAGCATTTTATTAAGCGTTTAAATATAGCGGTATTAGACACTGCAAGTACGCCTATAGGGATATGCTGAGCATATACTCGGCATATAATAGGGTTAAGCTAGAATCAATTAACAACCTTTAAAAGCGTAGTAGTCGTCCATACTAGGCAGTAGAGATTAATAAAAAGCTTAAATAAAGCATAGAGAGGTAAGCATTATCTATATATATTAGGTATATACTTATAATATATAGCTACTACCACAGTGTTCTATAATTATGGCGGCAGTGTATCTACCCTAGTACATAAGAATGTGTATATAGTGAAAGCAGACTAACAATATTTTTTCGGTATAAAGTACGCATATAGCCCGCATATGGCCCGTATATGTGTGATATATGCTTATTATATGTAGGTAGAGTTTATTAGTTATTCTAGCAGTAGTAATACTAAACCATGGTATACTGCCTGGCCTTTATCATCAATAACTGCCTGGGTAGATATTTAATACCTTTGTTTACTTATTAAACATGGAGTTTAGGAAGTTAAACAAGAATATACCTATATTGGACATACAACGTCAAAGCGAAAATGTTGTGGTATATAATATATACGTTGTGTATACGCTATACATATACTAAGTCTACGTAGGATTTAACCACCCGCAAGGCCAAGGTAGGATAGTGGGCCGAATATGTGGTGCATAGTTAGATTGCTGTATTCCTATTAATATAGCACGGTATTCTTATATTTGCCTTATTACACGGAATTCTTATATATATTATTTACTATATCTAATAAAGCTACTAGTCGACCTTGCTAATAATATAGTTAAAGCAATAAAGTAGGTGGATATCCTAAGCCTTACTATATATATGCTCCGTATATGTATAGTATATATAAATGAAACTACTTACTATTCTATAGGTCGATTTATCCTATCGCCGCAGTACTATATTTTATGTAAGAAGTATAGGACGCAGACACTACGTGCGGTATATAGCAGTCTTAATATTAAGGATTGAATTACTGCTCTAATTTAAAAGGAAAGGCTACTACAGTTCCTAGAGGGGACGGCATATATAGGTAAGTATAGGTTAAACACACGCTGGGTATATATAGAGGCTAAGCGTAGTAGGTATACTACATAAGTTCTCTATTAATTAATATAAAGAGAACACCAAGTAATAGATTTGGGCAATTTATAACTTTAACAACAAGCATTTCTTTATTATATACTGTATATATATATAAGCTAAGGCATTCTAACACGTAATATGTATTAAAATGGACCTATTATTTAAGATGGTTTAAGGCAAAATAAATATATTTTTAATTGTAGGATAGGACAAGAATTCTAAATGTATATATACCCTATACCACGCATATGCTATGCATAAGCTAAACACTTATAATAGGAATTAAGGTTTGGGTATACGCCTTTCTTAATCTAGAAATATATACTGCGTACACAAAGATGTTTTAGCTAGTATTTAAGGTTTTAGGTAATACTGCTCGATTATCTATATAATTTGCGCATATTTACGGAACTGGACTTCGCACTGTTATAGTTAATATATATAAGAAACAAGCTGGCGGTAAGTATATGTTTTGTATACGCTTTGTATACGCTCTATATATGCTTTATATATGCTCTATATATGCTTTGTATATGCTTATAATATATAGGCTTTGGAGATTACCTATATACAATTAACCTATCCTATAAATAGGATAAATGCCTTTAGTATATACTTGTATTCTACCTAGTATATATTAAACGAAACTTTGCAAAGCGCTTTCCAACTTATAAAGCAAGATATATTATAGAGTAGATATAGAAAGCGGAGATAGAGCAGAAACTAATAGTGCGTATATAAAGTATATACACACTACATCTGGAGCTTACGTCTTAGATAAACAATAAGAAGAAAACATAGATACTAGCTAGGCTTATAAAGGAAAAGTTAAAGGTCCCTTATAAGTAGTAGGTATATATATGGAAGCATACTAGACTTAGTAAAAGTAGTCACTTTTAAGATAATAACTTTACTGGTTAAAAATTATACGTGCTTACTATAGTACTCCAGTAAAGGTATACGCTCTATATATACACTGCATATTCTAATATTTTAGTATAGGCTTAAACTCTATATATAAGAAATGTTCGATCTATAAGAGCTATATAAAAAAACGGGAATAGATAATATATAGAAAAATCATAGTAACTTAAAGCGGATAGCAGTACAGCTACAGAAACAATATATGCATATATACTGTATATACAAAGTATATACTAAGCTTAAGTAGTATAGAAGTAGCAAAAATCAGCTAAGTAGCGAGCTAGAAATCCTAGGCTTAATTTTCCTTAGAATTCTCGGAACCTATTTAATACCCCTAGGCCTATTATATCTAGTGGCCAGATTATCTTATAGATAAGTACAGTAGATAATAATATTACATTAGTATTGGATATATTACGCGTATCCACCGCATATATAGTGGAGATACTACTACTACTATTACGAAGTTAAACACCCCGGACTGTGGGTAAGAGGTATAGGTCTTACCTATCTATAGAGAAGCTAGAAAAGGAGGCATATACACTATATATAGAAAATATAGAGTAATAAATTAACGAATTAAAACAAGCTAAAGATATATATAATAGAGCAAAAGAACTAGCAGAGCTTAAGAAGTGGGCGTAGGAACATAGTGTTAGCATATAGGGCGCATATGCACGGTATATGCATAGAAAGTATTATGTAGAGTTCTATAATAAATGAAGAATTAATTAATATAGGCCTTCTGCCCTATACTCTATATTGGGTATATGCCTAGCCTATTTACTAAATAAACCCTACTAAAACTCCGATAATGCGTACTGCACGCTATATATATAGTATACAGGCCTAGTATATACTGGGACTTATAGTTTAATACTTAGGCGAGCATAGTGGGTCAAGTGGTAAGTTTTACCCATAGCTTATATAGAGCATAAGTATAACGTATATAATAGAAGGAACCAAACTTACTAGAGCTTTTACCTCTGCTATAACAGCCTATTGTCTTTCTGCTCACTAGTGCTAAACATTAGCTATATATATATAGGGAATGTGTAAGGCAAGCTTATAATAGAACCTTATAGTAGGAACTATAGTAGGTTCTATTATTAGGCTAGGTATATAGGTAAGAACAAAACAACAATATAATAATAACTAGTAGAGTAGTTACCTAACAGATTAACTCTAATTATATTCTAAGATTTACTATAAGAAGAGAACTATCTACGGTAGGGACTAAGGTCCTTTAAATACACAACTATACTCCTAAGAAATCCTCTCTTATATATAAGGTACGTATTATATATATTATACGTAAACGTATACTGCATATACTCCATACACCGCGTATAACATTATGTGACTTACTTACCATTTCTTATTATATAGTTCCACCAGATTTATCCTAGACTGTGCCTATATTAACCAACTAGCTTCCTGCAACTCTTCCCTAAGTAGTTATAATATTATACTTAAAGCGTCCGTAACACTATCTCCCTTCTCTTTATCTTTATCCTTAAAGATTCCTAACATCTCCAAGTCGTCCACTAGAGGTGTAATGTCTGTTTAATTAGTCTAGTTAATATCCTTACTTATTATACCTAAAGCTTCTTCTTCTTTATAAGCATAACGTTGTGCTCGCACTATAGCTGCTATACTATCGCTTAGTGAGATAATGTTATCTCCATATTCTCATTATGCAAAAGCGGGGTTAGTATATGTTATAATAGCAAATCCCTTATCTTAACAACCCTTGTCTTGCTCGGAGTGCACTAAAGCAAATATTTAATTATTTTATAATATTCGCTCTGTTTCTAACGCTAAGTATATATATCCTATAACTCTTAATAGTCTTTAAGTTCCCTAAGTAACTTATTATAGGGTCTCGTGTTTAATCTGCCACTATAAAGCTTAAGTCCAAGTTAGCCGCCACGCGCGCTAAACTCTACCGTTCTGCTAAAGAGACCGCTTGGGCCCTTAAGGCTTAACGTCGCTTCTTTAAGTCTTAGTAGGTTACGTTTACTTAGTTAACCCATCTTAAGAAGGTTCGCAAGAAGGTTTATTCTAAGGAGTAGAAACTTATTTAATAGGGTCTTAATAAGTTAGGCAATAAAAGAACTAGTTCTCCTCCTGTAAGGGAAATAACTCTAAGTAGCTTAGCAATTACTCCTCTTAGGTTCCCCTTAGGTAACTCGTTCTTTAGTAACCCTTTTTTAATACTCCCTAACCTGCTTTCTTTTAATACTTCTTTACCTTTCCTATAGCGTTCTCTAGGTTGCTTAGTGGTTTCTAGGTAGTCTTACTATAGCCTATCTACTTTATTTTATACTACGTTTCGTTATCTATATCCTTATAACTAATAATCTTTAAAACTTACCATTTGTCTTCCTCTTATCCTCTATATATATCTACCTTATAAACTAGTGGCTTAACATTCCCGTATACTAGCTCTAGCATTGTAATATATTATATAGGGTAGATTTTTATTTTAGCTAGTAAGTTTAACTTATATATAACCAATAAAATTCTTTACTTGATTTTAAAAGGTCCTAGTCTAATATAGTCTAACTTCTTGCTTAGTCGTTAACTCTTAAAATTTTTATATAGTAGCTATACTTTATCTCCCTCCTTAAGATCTGGTCCCTTAGATCTCTTAGCATTATAGTACTTTTTCATTCGTTCTTATACTAGTTTAGCTGTTTCTTTAAGGTCTATATAAAGATTTATTAACGTCTCCATTCTTTACTTAGCTGTGCTACTCGTCTTTTTTGCTTAATATGGCGATAACAATGTTCTTAGCTTATATCCGTAATTTGCCTTAAATGGTAATATCCCCATTCCTTCTTATAGTGTTATATTATATATAAACTGTGTAACTGGTAATAATAATACCCAATTATTCTATACGTAATTAATATAATGCCTTAGATACTGCTCTAGTGTCTAGTTTAGTCTTTCCGTTTATCCATCCGTCTACGGATAATACGCTATAGATATTACTACGCGAACTCCTTATTCTGCCAAAAACACTTTCTAAAATACTGCTATAAATCTTGGATCTCTATCTAATATAATCTTATCTAGTGCTCTATATCTTGCAAACACTTCCTTTATATAGATTCTAGCAACATCTTCTACTAATATCTCTTTAGTATATGCTATAAAGTATCCCCACTTTATTAGCTTGTCCACTATTACTAAAATCACGTTATAATCTTGTCCTATAATAGGATCTCTTAACTTTAGTAACTTAATAATAAAGTCCTATAATATAACCTTCTATGGTCTTCCTAGTGTCTTAACAGGTTATAGCCCTCTATACAGCTTATACCTTATCGGTTTGTTTCTTTAGTAATCTAGACATTTCTTTATAACTTGTCTTGCTAGTCCCCAGATTCCTTAAATAATATACTCCTCTTAAAGTCTTAACACTAAGCCTATAGCTCTATTATGTCCTTATATTATTCCCTTATGGAATTCCTTAATAAATTCTTCTACGATAGACTTAGGCATATATATTGCTTCTCTATTTTTATATTGCTCTAAGTCTAGATCCTCTACCTACGCTTCTTAGATCTTTTATATCTAATTACTCTCTAGTAACTTATAGATCTGACTTTCCTTAGTTACTATAATCTTTAAATAATTATACCTAATTAATCTATCTTAATCCTTTTGTAATAAAGCTCCTAATAGCTTTTTATTACTTTATAGTTTAGCCTTTCTATTTAGAGCGTCTACTTGTGCATTATTTATACCCTTGGTATACTAAATTTCGAAATAGTATTCTATAAGCATTTCCGCCTATCTAACTTGTCTTTAGTTAAGTTCCTTTATTATTAGGAATCCTATAAAGTTTTTATAGTCTGTCTTAACTATAAATAGTTTCTCTATACCTTATAAAAATGCTCTCTATTCCTTAAATACTGTAACTATACTTAACAACTCCTTGTTATAGATGTTATAGTTTAACTCTAGTAGTGTTATCTTTCGACTATAGTATGCCACTAGGTGCCATCCGTCTTAATATTTCTATATAAAGTATGCCCCTAGTATAAAGTCTAATATATCTATTTCTATAACCGTCTCTAGACCTGGTTAATAGATCTTAAGAACTAGCTCTTAGGTAAATAACCCTTTAACTTTCTTAAATAGTTCTTATTATTCCTTCCCCTATGCCCCTAGTTCTTTTTTCTTTGTTAACCGCGTAAATGGCTTAATATCCTTTAACCATTACGCTACGAACCTTCTACAGTAATTGCAAAACCCTAGGAACAATCTCAACTATATAACATTCTCTAGTTCTTGCTAATTTACTATAGCCTTAATCTTTTTTGGATCTATACTAAGTTGGCCTAGTTTAATAATAAATCTAACAAAATTGGTCTTCCTAGTAAAGAACTTGCATTTTTTAATTACTACTAGCATCTGTTCTTCTTATAGTCTCTTTAAGACCTATTTAACATATTCTCCGTGTTCTTTTTTACTCTCTAAGTAGATAATAATGTTATTAAGGTATACTATAATAAATTCATCTAGGTATTCTCCTAATATACTATTAATTCGCTTCTAGAACGTTACTAGTGCGTTTATAAGTCTAAATTATATAACTAATAGTTTATATAGTCCTTCCTTTAACCTAAAGGCTGCCTTTTATTTGTTGCCTTCCTTAATCCTAATCTAATGGTACGCCCATCTTAGATCTATCTTTATAAAGATCTTTATATTGCTAATCCTGTCTTAGATTTCGCTAATTAAGGGTAAAGGATATCTATCCTTCCTAGTAATGCTGTTTAACTGTCTATAGTCTATATACATCCTAAGTTTTCCGTTTTTCTTTAGGATGAACAGTACTAGATATCCCGCTAATAACTATAATGGTCTAATATATCCCTTATATAAGTTCTCCTAAATAAACTCCTTAAGCGCTACTAACTCTGTTTTAGTAAGCTTATAAATTGGAAAGAACTTTAGACTTATTCCCTCTTTTAATTCTATCTTATGGTTCTAAGCTATATACTCTAACAGCTTTTTACTTTCTAGTAACCATAACTTTTTACTATACTTATAGTATCTCTTTAGTATATAACTTAAGCCTCATTTAGTCTCTTTATATATCGCTCCAACTTGGTACTATACCAACTTGGTTTACTGTTGCACTTTACACTATTAAGTATCCTTAATATTAACCTAACCTATAACCTAATTAATCTTTAGATTATACTCCTATAACTAAGGTATTCCTAGTATCGCCTTGTCCTATCCTAATAGTAGGATATTAAAAGATATTCTAACTGGTCTCCCTTTAATAGTTAACTAAATAGGTCCTATTTTAAGATTAATAATGCCTCCTCTATAGGCTATCTAATCCCCTAAAATTGTTATAAGTAGATATAGGTGTTCCTTTTATCTATATAGTAACCCTATCCTTTCTACTATCTTTGGTAATATGTGGTTCTTAGTTGCTCCACTATCTACTAACACTTTAAACTGCTGATCTTGCCATTTAACTTATAAATTTAGGTATTGTCCTTAAATTTCTTTAAGGGTTTAAGGCTCTAACACTGGTTCCCTTTAGTTCTATACACCTCCCCTTTTCCTAACTGTTGGCTGCTAGATCCTACCTATACTTAGTCTAACTTAGGCTAATACTTAGTTTGTTTCTTTTCCTCTATATACCATAGATAAGTGTTCTCTAGGCACTCCTACTACTGTTATCTATCTAGGCATTTTTCCGTAAGGAATCTTCCTAGTTAAAGTATTAAATCTCCTTAACTTTATACTTCTACTAGGTGCGAACTATGTATATACTTGGCATTTCTAAACCGCTTTTCCTCTAGTGCCTAATATATCCTTATTAGGTACTTCCGGTTCTTATCTTTTAGTGCTCTATATATATTATACGTGTTATCCACACAAGCTATCCACAATAGTATATAATACGCTGCATGTTTTAGGTTAACTCTTAGTTTGTTTTTATCCTTAAGTTTAAACCTATACCTAGTTAACCTAACCACTAGTATCTCTATTATAGGTACTAAAATTTATTGCTTACTTCTCTAGTCCCTAGATTCTTCTTCTAGGTTCCTTAATATTATAATTAATACTCCTTTAATATAACTTATGCGTTTCTCCATAATAGGTTAGTCTTAAACAACTTTTTTATCTAGCCATATATAAAAATCTGCCTATTTATCGTTGTATTGTTGCCTATACCACTTTCCATACAATTGGTTTAGTGTGTATGGTCTATCTGTTAGAAAGTACCTTATTATTACTACATTATAATATCCTTTAGTATATCTTTTTTTAAACCTAGTTAGAATATCTAGATCCTCTTCTTATTCCAATTCGTCTAATTACTTTGCCCTAGGTGTCCCTATACTCGGCCTATTAGTAACTCTTTATACGGGTGCTCTATCCCTTATATAACCTAGTATAGCTAACCTCTTGTCTAGCTTTTGCTCTTGCTATATAATAATTCTTATTTTAAACTTATCTATAGTTTCTTATTTTCTGCGTCTTGCAGCTAGATCTTTATAGTTATCTTACTTTTTAATCCTAGTATTAACTGTTCGATCTTTAGGCTAAATACTACGTTTACTTAGGATTGCTAACGTTCTTATTTATTCTCTGAACTTGTAGTTCTTAAACTTGCGTTCTATACTTATTTATTTGTCACTAAACTAAGTCGCTGCCCTTTCCTATTGGTTTTTGTCCTTTGTGGGTCCTTAAGTATATCTTATCTTATCTTAAGAATCTTAAGCTTCTTTTATCTCTACTTAAGAATCTTAAGCCTATGGCCTTTTACCTTTATTAAGTAATGAGCTAGCACTAGTAGTTATCTACTTACTTAGTTTCTTTTAAATATTACTCCTATTATCTTATAAAGCAATGGAAATTATATCTAATAGTGTTATAATACCTGTTACTAAACCTTATTTTATAATAGTCTTAGTCTCTACTTCTATTTTAACTCCTCTAAGGTTTGCATACTCCTAGTAAGCTGCCTTTATTACCTTATTATTAGTAAATGCTTCGCCTTTGTTAAATTTATTATCTTTAATGTCTGATCTATAAGCTAGTTTATTAGTTCCTCTAAACTTAAATAATAATAGCTCCTATAGCCAATAGCTTGCGCCATACTTAGCGTCCTTATAAATTCGGCATGCGTTATTATAACAATACGCAAAACTGTTAATTAAACATTCTTTTATTCCTCGCAGTACACCATCGTCCCTCTATACGTACGTGCCGTCTGCTGGTTTAGTTCCCTTTACCGCATAGTTACTCTAACCACCTTTATAATCTCTGGCAAAATAACCTTGTTTTCCGCAATTTATACAAGCTCCATCTTTAAACCATCTTTCTTACTATAGAGTCCGCCTAAACGTCTTCTATTACTAAGATCCCTGGTTTAGCCTCTGCTCCTAGGTCCTTTAATTACTTAATCCTTAACCTCTAGGTTTCTATAGTTTCTTTTCCCACCTTTGGGTTTCTTTAGTACCGCTTAGGTCTATTAGCTCTGCGCTATTCCATAGTTTTTAACTCTATATCTATTATTGCGTACTCTACGCCTTATATAACTATGGAACTCTATCTTGCCCTCTTTTAGCTTGTTCCCTTTAATAGATCCTATTATTAATCTTTATTAACTAATCTATTAACTCTCTTAGAGTATCCGCATCTTCTATTAGGATAATTGCGTCCTGGACTTTAGCCTTAAGTCCCTATTTATACTATACTATAAGCGCCCTATTATTCCACTTAACCTACGTGGCTAGTGTTTAAAACTGTATTATATACTTAATTGCTAAAGTGCATTGTACTAAGTTCTAAAGCTTTTATTCCGCTATGGTTATAGCCTCCAGGTCTTTAAATATCTACATTAGTTATTCCGCGAACCCATTCTAATTAGTAAATATATACCATACGTCCTAGTTAGTAGTTGTTATGCTATTAGCCTATATTTCCGTGAGATACGGTTTAAACTACTTAAGTGCCCTCCCTATTAGGAACAATCCTGCATAGACTACTTAATCTAACAATATTACTAACTTTGCTCCTTCCTGTACTACCTTAAAGTGTATCTACATAAGAAATCCCTTAAGCTTTAACTTCTCTCCTAAAAACCGTTTAATTAAAGGTAACTTAATCTTCGCTGCTCCAATTCCATTAATGCGTTCTTTAAATATCCTATTATTATCTTATAAGTAATTAACCATTTCCTATAACTAACCTTGTGTAACCACTTAAGAATCCCTATTATCTATACTAGTATCACCTAGCCCTAAGGTTATGGCTGCCGTTAACGCCGTTATAACTAGTGCTTTAGGTGGCATATTATTTAATCTTATTTAATACCGTAACCTTAGTAGTAAATGTATAACAGAACCTTATAGCAGGAACTACGGTGGGTTCTATTATTAGGCTAGGTATATAGGTAAGAATAAAACAACAATATAATAATAACTGGTAGAGTAGTTACCTAACAGATTAACTCTAATTATATTCTAAGATTTACTACAAGAAGAGAACTATCTATGGTAGGGACTAAGGTCCTTTAAATACACAACCATACTCCTAAGAAATCCTCTCTTATACGTAAGGTACGTGTTATACGTATTATACGTAGATATACACTGCGTATACTCCATACACCGCGTATAACATTATGTGACTCGCTTACTATTCCTCGTTACATAGTTCCACCAGATCCATCCTAGACCGTGCCTATATCAACCAACTAGCTTCCTACGACTCTTCCCCAAGTAGTTGTAACATTATACTTAAAGCGTCCATAACAAAGCTTACCCCTTTAGCAGCGGGTAGATAGTAAGGGGGACTCCTTATAGTTACCCAGTAGGGTCGGGCCGCGCTATGTATATAGTTAGCATATGCCAAATATATATAGGTAAAATACTAACCCTACGTTTTAAGCTGGTGGAGGGGGTAGATAGGCTAATATACTATTTCTTTCTTATTAGCATACGCCTAGCATAAGCACGTGTTAACCTATGGTTAGTAAAAGACATTGTGGGTTTATATATATAAAGTGTATATACGTATAAGCTAGCAATATAACCAAGTAGTAGTTTTGGTAATGCATATATAGGGCTTATATAAAGTCGGACTTTACCAGTCTCCTAGATATAGAGATAAGCATTTATTTCCAAATCAGGTAGTAGCCCTAGTAGTAGCCATGCTTATTCCTCCCATATGCTACCCTTAGGCCTACAAGTACCCTTAGGTCTAAAATTAAACTTAAGGGGAATAAGTATATAGATAAATAGATAGATAGATAGATATATTAGGGTATAGTGTATATATACAAAAGCGAAACTAATGCTCTTACCTCGCGATAGAATTGCCTACTAAATTAGGTAGCAAACCCCTGGTCCTAGGCACAAACTTAAGCATACCTATCTTACTATCTAAAACTATCGTTTTTCACACTCCTAACGCCTAATTCCGCCTGCTTATCGAGCTAGAGGTGGATTTATTCTCCTTGTTACCCCCTTTTGTTCTGCGGCAGAGGCCTTGGCAAAAGGAGTCCTAGCTTATAAGTAAAGCATAGATAGAAACGCCAAAATACTACTACTACTACCACTAATACCAAAACCACAAAATATAGACTTTTCCTAGGTTTTTCTTCTATAGAAAGTAAAAGCCTAGTAAAATAGGGGAGGTAGGTACTTTTCTATATCTCCTTTAGTTAGATTTTCCTTAGTAAGAGAAGGATTGCCTTTTCGGGCTTTTTTGCTAGCAAAAGCCTAACAAGTCCTTTTTTTTAGTAGTTTTTTCTACTTCTAATAGAAAAAGAAAATAACTACCCTAGTCTTTTTTAGCTAGTTTTTCTACTACCTTTTAACCTAATCTTCCTAGAAATCCTCTAGTAGGATTAGTAAGAAGAAAAGGTATAGAAGGATAGTAAAAACTAGCAAGGCTTTTACCTAGTTTTTTACCTTTAGGATTAGGAGATAAGAGACCTAGGAGGTTATTATCTACTACAAAAACTATAAAACCCCTCTATAAGATGTCAAAGCCTACTAGGCTTAAAGAAAAGCCTCCTATAGGAGACAAACCTATAGAAATAAGTAATGAGGAGGTCTGGTCTACCCTTTCTTTTCTTTCTTCTCCTTGCCTGTTTGGAAGAGACAAAGACAAAGACATAGAAATGGGGGAAATTGTTAAACTATTACTAAGGCAGGGGACAAAGAGAAAACATCTTCAATCTCTTAAAAAGGGAAAAAAGGGTAGGGAACCTAAAATAAGGGTAATAAAACCAAAACCAATGCCTAAATCTACCAAGGCTAGTACACTTTCGCCTTTTATTTCTCTAGAGCAACACCTACAAGAGGCCCTAAAAGCCTAAAACAGGCATATATAGGGCTAGAAGAAGAAGAAGAAGAAGAAAAAAAAGAACAAGTTAAAGAACTAGGAAACTACGTTTAGTGTATCCTATAAGGAGAAAATCCTTTTATAAAGGAGAAAGAAAACAAGGAAGCAGATGTCCTAAAGGGACTAATAGAAGAAGTAAGAACTCTCTATAAGAAGATAGCTCCTATTAAGGAAACCTATGCAGAAAAGCTAAAGAAGAGCCCCCCTTTTTCTTCTTCTCCTTCTTCTACTTCTTTCTCCTCCTCCTCCTCCTCTATATCCTCTATATCCTCTATATCCTCTCCCTCTAGTAGAAATTCTACTAGAGGAAAAAAGAAGCAGCTATAAGAAAGGAGACTAGTCTTAGTTACAGATCAAAAGGACCAGCCTCTAGATATCTTCTCTATACGAAATCAAGTCAACCAACTATTTACATCCAAATTGCAAATAGAGAAGCCAGTAATAGCTACTATAGCTAGAACTAGAGAAAATCAGAATATTCTCTTTATAACTATAGAAGAATACAATGCAGAGTTTCTTGTTAAATATAAGGAAATCTGGTCCAACTACTTCTCTTTTAAAAGAGAACAAAAACTAGAGCCCTGGGCTTAAGTAGTAGCCTATAGAGTCCCTATCTCCCCTTTCCTAGAAAAAGGAGGCTCTAAACTTCTAAAAAAAGAAATAGAGACCTTTAATCCTATTAGAATACAGGGACTACCTAGATGGATCTCATCTAGGGAAAAGAGATATGATCCATAAACTAGGTTCGGCTCTTGCTATAGAAAACGAGGAGAAAAGACAGGAAATCCTTAAGCAAAAGGAAATCCTAATTGCAGGGGTAGCTACTAGGGTAGTTAAATACCTAAAAATCTCTCCTACCACACAATGTACAAACTGCCAAAAATTTGGCCATATAGGAGATAGATGCTCTACTAGGGCCTGTTGATTTTATGCAGCAGCATATTTATCTAAAGACCACTCCTGTTTAACTTGCAATATAATAGGCAGACCTTGCGAGCATACTACTCCTCTTTGCATTAATTGTAAAGAAACACACTTTGCTAATAGCAAAGACTGTAAGTCTCTTAAAGCAGCTAAACTAGTATATTAATGAGTATAAGTCTAGAAGGTCCTATACAAGAAGAAGAAATCTCTCTAGTTTCTAAATCTAGAGGAGAAATCTCCTTTATACAGCATAATATAGGAAAAAGACAAGAAGCATAGTAAACCCTACTAGAAATAGGATTTAGAAGAAAAATAGATATTATTCTAGTATAAGAACCTAGTACCTGGAAAGATAGACAAAAAGGATCCTACTTCTCTATTCCGTATCCTACATTTAACCTTATCCTCCCTAGCAAATTAGCTATTCGCCCTAGGGTGGCTATCTATATAAGGAAAACTAGTTCTAGCTTTCTATAATATAGAAATAGGGAAGACATCTGCAAAGATATAGATACTATAGCATTAGAAATCTATAGCCAATTAAAAAGATTTCTATTACCTAATATCTATAATGAGAGACAACTAGACAAAAACTCTAGAACCCAAAGAAATAGTACAACTACTATCTTTAGGGCTGTTCTAGAACTAGAACTAGATCTTCCCATTGTCCTAATAGGAGACTATAATCTATATTATATATGGTGGAACGTATCGGCTAGAAATCCAACTAAAGAGGCTAAAGAACTAGTAGGCTGGCTAGACAAACATAACTGCCAACTACTAAATTTAGATAAACAAGAAGGGACCTTTTATAGATCTAATATAAGGGAAAAGTCTATTATAGACCTAGCCTTCTACTTATGAAGCTTCCAAGAAAATACCTAGGACAATTGGACTATAATAAAAGAAACAGGATCTGACCACAAAACTATAGCCTTCTCCCTATTTACTAGAGAGACGCAAAGATATCTAAACCCTCTTTAAGAAACTCCTTTCTCTATAAAAAAAGCAAACTGGGAGCTTTTTTCTACCTCTTTAGTAGAGTAAGTTTAAGAACTAGAACTAGAAGCAAAGGTTTTAGTACTAGAGGAACTAGTAGGAGAAAACCCCTATATAGAGATAGGAGAAAAAGGCCCTCTAGCCTCCCTAGAGGATTTGTATAGAACTAGGGATAAGAGCTTAAGTATACTAGTAGATAACCTAATAGGGACCTTACTAGCTGTATAAAGCTAGCAGCAGAGAAAGCTATTCCTAAATTTAGAACCTGCGAATTCTCTAAACCATGGTGAAATAAAGAGCTTCTATAGAAAAGACAAAAAATGGCAAAACTAGGAAGACTTTAAGAAGAATAGCCTACTAGAAGCTCTAGACTAGAAGCCTATAAAGAAGCTAGAAATCAATACTTCTATATAATAAGAGAAGCTAAAGCTAGCTACTGGAACAGTTTCCTAGAAAAAGTATAAGGAAAAGAGATCTTTACTGCCCTAAAATATATAAAGAACTGCGAATAATTCCTAATCTAAAGTATAGTAAAGATAGGACTACAAGACTAGTAGGAAGCTTTAAAGATTAGTGCAAAGCTTTTATAACTACTCTATTTCCTAAACCCCTTTCCACTAGCCCTATAGAGTGGAAGGACTATACTATAGACAGTAAATGGGAATGGCCAAAATTAGAGAAAATAGAAGTTAAATAGGCAATCTTCTCTAGCTCTAATAAAAAAGCCCCAGGGCTAGACAAAATATCCTTTGCAATTCTATAAAAGGCCTACCCTACTATAGAAGATCTTCTATATAGAATCTACCGGATTTTATTTACCCTAGGCTGTTAACTAAAAGCCTGGAGAGAAGCTCGAGGAGTTATTCTCCCTAAAGCAAATAAGGAGGACTATTTCTTACCAAAGTCTTACAGACCTATCTCCTTATTAAACTGCCTAGGTAAGACTCTAGAGAAGATCTCCGCTACTAGATTAGGATATTTAGCTAGTACTACTAGCTTACTTCAAGATTCGTAACTAGGAGGAAGAAGATAGTGGTCCGTAATAGACTCAGTCCTACTACTTCTAAATAATATCCAATCTAAGAATAGTAGGAAAAAAGCTAGACAAAGGATAGCTACTATGTTATTCTTAGATATAAAAGGGGCCTTTAACCATATTTCTGAGAACCAGCTTCTATCTATCTGTAAGGAACTAGAACTACCTATAGCGTTTACATAATAGGTAGCTACCTTCCTTAGTAATAGAAAGCTACAGCTGTCCTTTAATGGGCAAATATAAGAAAAAGTAGAACTAGAAACAGGGATACTATAGGGATCGCCTATATCCCCTATTTTATTTCTACTATATATATACAATATCTGCAGCACACAGATAGAAGGAGCCTATTCTCTTAGCTATATGGACGATTTTGCAATAACGGTTACCTTAAATTCAGCTAAATCTAACTACAAAAAGCTAGAGAGAATAGCGCTAGAGCTAATATCTAAAGCCAAAGAAGCTACTATTAGTTTCGACGTTAGCAAAATAGAGCTTATACACTTCTATAGGAAACGTACCACTATAGAAGAAGGGTTAAAGCTAGGAGACGTAGAAATATCCCCTAAACCCCTAGTTAGGTGGTTAGGAGTATTCCTAGACTCTAAGCTTACTTATAAACAATATATAGAAATACAGATCTCTAAAGCAAAAGCAGCCTTTTATTTAATTAGAAGACTAGGTAATATACAAAGAGGTCTATCTCTATAAGCCCTACAATAGCTCTATATAGCTTGCGTTACCACTATAGCAGACTATAGAGTATAATGCTGGTGGAAAAGCGAATCTAGAGATCGCCTGCTAGTTAGGTACCAATTTCTACAAAATAAGGCCCTAAAACTAGTTTTAGGAGCGTTTAGAGGATCTCCTAGCCAAGCTATAGAGATTGAAGCCTCTATGCCTTCTCCTAGAATTAGATTTGAAAAGCTTTGCAATAGCTACGCATTAAGAAACCTAAAATTTAAGGAAAACCACATAATTAAGAAGATTTATATAGAAGAGATCAACAAAGATAGGGACGAATTAGCAGCTAGTTCTAGCTCTAGTTCTAGCCCTAAAAACTCTACTATAAAGTACCTCTTACAGCCAAAGACACAGCTACTATCTCTAATCTCTAGAGTTTAGCAGCTAATTTAAAACTAGAAAATAGAGAAAATCTTTCTAGATTAGCAAAAACCGTGGTCTCCTCCTATTTCTGCATCCTTTTCTATCTTAAGAAGTAGTAAGGAAGAAGCTGTGCAAGAACATCTAAAACTAATAAAAAGTCTACAAGAATCCCTGGAGTGGGATTTAATAGACATATACTATATAGATAGCTCTAAAGACAATTAATTAAATGCGGCCGCTGTATGTAAAATAGGGGAGAGAAATAGAATCAAATATGCAACAAACTGGAATCTAGGACCCTATATAGAAATTATAGACGTAGAGCTTTATGCAGTCTATAGGGCCCTAGAACACCTAAAACAATAAAGACTAGAAGAGAAATAAGTCTATATCTTTATAGATAGCCAAGCGGCTATTAAGAGATTATAGCTTAATTCTCTTACAGGGGGATAAGAACTAGTCTTTAAAATTACGTAAAGCTGTTCCTATTTAGCTAGCAAGGGGATCTCTATTAACTTCTATTAGGTTCCTAGCTATTTAGGAATCTATGGAAACGAAATAGTAGATAAGCTAGCAAAAAAGGGCCTCTCTAGAAGAAAACTACAATCTTCTTATACCTCCTTAGCCTATATAGGAAGAGCAGCAAGAGAAAGGATATTAGAATAGTAGAAAAACAACTGGCAGCAGAATAAGAATAAAGGAAAACACTATACCAGGATCTGTAAAGGAGGCCATTTCTTTTCTCTTAAAGCCCCTAAGGATAAATATTCTAAAAGGCTACAATTAGCTTTCTTCTAGCTAAAGCTAGGAAAAGGCTATTTTAAATCCTTTACTAAAGTAATAGGAGAGGATAAAGAAGGTAGATGCTTTAGGGAATATAAAGCACTATAAACCCCTAAGCATTTACTACTAGACTGCAACCTATATAGAGAAGAAAGAAGAGAAATGCAAAAGAAACTAGGCTCTTCTCTCTCTTTAAAGAAGCTATTTTGTATATAAAAAGGAAGAGAGGCGCTTTTTCTATTTCTAAGTAGGATAGGGATAGCTACTAGAAAGTAGCTAGTAACAGCAGGATCTATAGAAGGAGGTAACTCCTACTAGGCTTTTAGTAAAGAGATATTAGTAAGTAAAAGGACAGAAATAAATTACAAAAGGATAGTAATAGGCGTTAGGATTTCTTACTCTTATAGTTTTCTACCGTTTTCTTATTCCCTAGTAGTTGCTTATAACTTGGTATTTTACTAAGGAACTATAAACCCCTAGTTTAGGGGTTTATAAACTACTAGGATATAGTTACTAGTACATATTAAGCTGCCCTAAGGGATTTATATATATAGGACTATAGCGCCATAGCCTAGAGGCTGTATGTGTAGTATTATATACAGTATAATACAGCAAATATAATATAAATAAAAAAAAGGAAGGAAATAAATAAATAAATAAAGGAATCCTATAACGCTAGCTACGCGCACAGCGTAGTGCATATAATAGGTAGTCCCGTAACACCTACTAAATAAACTTATAAATGGCTTTGCTTAATTTTTTCTAAATAAGTAGCCCATTCCTAGATTACTTTATAATTATTTGTTTTTTAGTAAAGACGGGAATTTCTAACGCGTTAAACTAGATACCTTTAATAAATTTATAATATATCTAAAGGAAGGTAATGTCAAACCTTATAATATTAGTAGATCGCCTCTCTTAATATATAAGCTGGCATTAGCATAAGGGTTAGATACTCCTTTTAGTAGGGCCGACTATAGCAAGTAGGAGGTTATATAAATGCGACTATCCCTTAAAAAAGCGGTAACGAATTTAAACAAGGATATTTAAGTAAAGAAATAAGTTATTTTATAGTTATAGTTTAATCTACTTAATAGTACTTACTTAATTCCTACCTACGCCCTAGATATAATATCCTGCTAACTCTCTCTATAGATAGCTTTAAGATAAATTTAATAACCCAATTATAATATAAAATAAGTTTAATCTTAATTTTTTGCTATAGCTAACCGTTTTACTAGCTTAAGGTTATCTCCTATGTACTATAGGCTAGTATTTTTACATATAGCGTAATAAACTAAATAATATTGGAATAAATAAATATAAATATAAAGTTCTATTTATAATAAATACAGGCCTTACTATAGGCCTATATTGGTACGGAAATTAAAGTAATAACTATAATAATATAACGGGACTAGCCTAGTTATAGTAGGAATATCTTAGTAAAACTGTTAGTTATACAAGGGGATATCACGTAGCTACGGTTTGTAGATAGTATGATAATTGTTCTTCTTGTTAATAGGAATGAGGAAAGGGGTAAGGAACTTAAGGTTCCTTACCACGCTAGGGCCACATCAATATGTGACGGCAATATGCCTTATTCCCGACACTGGCAACTCTTCTTTTTATAGTTGCCATCTATATATATACAAACAGACAGGATGCGACAATACCAGACAGTGTATAACAATACCAAACAATATACGACAATATGCGACAATGCGGTAGTTGGTAGAATTTGGCGGATAATGTAAAGACGGGTAGGCCGCTAAGGCGCTAGTAGTAAGCGAGCTAATAGCGATTTTCCATCCCAGGGATGGAAAATCCTAATTAGCTAGTTTAAGTTAGGGTCTATAAAATGTTATACTCCTACTCCCTTTTAACCTAACCTTTAACTCGTATACGTAGAGTATTTGTGTTAACAAACGTCTCTAGTACCTTATTTGGGTTCGCCTTTGTCATTATATCTACTAGGTTATCTTGGCTATTAATCTATTAAATCTTAAAGAGTTCTTAATGCTTATAGGATTACCAAAGTGCCATAATATTAATTATGAGGCGCTTCTTCTTTATAGTATCAAGCTTGACTAAATACTCGTAGAGGGAATATAAGTTAGTATATATAATTGTAGGGATAACGGGAAGTTCGAGTTAATCTATAATCATCTTTAGGGTAGTTCCAATTGCAATTGCTATATTAACTCCGCCAACTATTCTATATATCTCTAACGCTAAAACACTTTGGGTAACGCGCTTGCTCTTAGTTAAGCTCCAATAGATAAGGTTGCTATAGATTATAAAGTCATTCTCTCTAGTAAACTTATTCGTGATAATAATCTTATATCCTAGCTAGGAGCTAAAATCTTTGTTGTTTATAAATAATCCATCAATAAATACAAAGAGCTTGGCGGTGGGAAGATTAATAGGCATATAGTGTAGGCCCTAGTTAAGATGGTTTATTTACTAGGAAAGGCATTTATTTAGGGCAAGAACGTTATCCTTAGTTGGTTCCTGGTATTAGGCGGCAATAGAGAGATTAAATAAAGCCTTGGGTTAACAGATAGAAGCAACATAAGCTCCGCAAGCGCGTTGCTCCACGTACCCTTGCTTTAAAGAATTAGTGTTAATAATGTTGATCTTCTTACCTTAACCCTTCTAGCGCAGAGCAATAGAATCCTCATTTAGGGAGAGGATGCATCCGTTAAAGAGTAATAGTGTTATTAAACTAAGCTTTTCCTTTGGCTTTGCTATAAGATTTGCCTTTACTAGCTCGTCTTCTTTAAGAGCTAAGAATTGGTCGTCTCCTAAGATAATTATATTATTAGTTTATATGCTAACGATTCCAAATAGAGTTTCTATAGTTGTGATAAGGAAGCAGGGATTAAATGTAGAAGTAGTTATTAAAAGCTTCTCTTTATAGTGCTTGCTATAGGTAGCCTACTAGTAAGTTCCTACCTCTGCGATCCTATATAATGGCTTAAGCACAACCATGATCGTATCTTTAGGATACTGGTGGCGAATTTGCTCTAGAAGGTATGCCAATATTAAGCGCTAAAGGTGCGTCTCTAATTAGGTATAGGCTTAAGTAATATCTCACAAATAAACCGCCATTCTATTCTTTATCAAGGAGGGAGCTAGCGCAATAATAACTTACTAACTAGCTCGTTAAATCGTGGGAGACTATATAAGAATTACCTTCTTGCCATTATTATTATAGCCTTAGATAACAAGCCTTAATTTCTTAAATAGGGCGTTAATAGCTTTACCCTTAATTTCATTAACTATTCTTAACTTGAAGATGCGAACTCTATTAAACTTAGTAGGGTCATACTTCTTAAATTTAAAGACTCCTCTTATAATAAGACCCTCAATCTCCTGCTTATTAGATACTTAGAAAGGAGTTCCTAGAGTTATAATATAACCTCCCTTTTAGAGCTGTTTTGCGAGTTTAAAGTCATCCTTCTCCTTAGCTGTTATAAAGGCCATTAATAACTTAACTCTATTTTTAATAGCGGCAATGAATTGCTCTTTAAAATTAATAAGATATTAGTAATTTTATAATCCCTTTAGGCGACCTCTACCGCGTTATAGTTGTGGCGCATCTACTAATATTATATTGGGATTGTAGTCGCCTTCTAGAGCACATTAATTGTAGTTCTCCTTTAGGGCATCTTCTAGGGCATCCTATAAAGGCTTGGAACTATTATCTTTATAGTAAGGCTTAATAATAGTTAAATGGAATTAAGTGGGTCTGTAAGGTATTTAAATAGTGCAAGTCTGGCCATTAATTACAATAAGTTGATATGGGCCTAACCATCCTCCCTTTTTACGCCATACGCGTACCTTAGACTGGAGTGGCAGATCAAGCGTAGTTAAGGTATTTGGGCCATTTCTTATTCCTAGTGCGTTGTTAACTTGGCGTGTGGCGTAGAGACGTCATACCTCCTTTATTGCCTTGCGAATAGCCTCAGCTTATTGCACAACGGAGGGAGATAGTGGAGAATTGTCAGTTATTTAAGGGTAGGCGCCGAAGACTAGCAATATAGGTACAAGTCCATCTAGGCCAGCAGAATCATTAACAGCTTTAACAGCTATTTATAAGGTAAGTTCTTCGCTAGCGTCCTCTAGTTCTAAAGAGATAATCTTATATACGCGGTATAATGGCGCGTGATATCGCTCCACTTTTCCAACACTATTATGTGCCTTAATAGGGACTTCCTTGACCTTAATTGCCATTGCCTTTATCTATTATTAAAACTCTATAGATAAGAAGTTCTTTTCTGTATTATAGACGATTTAATTAGGGGGTCCTAGGTAGACATCAATCTAGTATAACTAAAGGGTATCCTATACATTCCTAGCTAACATATCCTTCAAGAATCGTGCGGCTTAAAAGGAGGTTAAGAAGTTAACAACTTAGAGTACTGGCTTGCCGCTAAAATACATAACGTCGACAATAATACAGAAGTTGAAGTCGTAGTCATCTTTAAGGGTGAACTTAAATCGGCTAGGGGACTTCTGGTTCATTTGGCAGTAATAGCAGTACTTTATAAGATACTTAATTGCCTTAACCTTAACTTTATGGCCTGCTTACTAAAGAACCCTAAGCAATTAATAAACAGATAGGTGGCCAAAACAATAGTGCAGTTGGCGTAATTCTAACTTAGTTAAGTGGCTTTAAGCAACACTCTTTTCTAGTTAATAAAGGAGCAACCAGGGGTAACCCTACTTGCGTATAATAGGCACCTAATTGTCTCCCTAAATAAGTATATTCTCAAGGTTGTCAAGCCTAACGCCTAACTTATCCATATCTTTAATGCAAAATAGAAACGGAGTGTTTATAGGAATAATATAGAAAGTAATATATCCTAAGGGGGTTTAGACCCTAATTGTGCTGAGAGAGATTATAGTACCTTTACTAAAGCGAATTGTATGTTGGCCTGCCGTTGATTAGTTAATCTAAATAGAGCTATTAAGCTGCTAAAGAGCTTAAACTTAAGGTTCTCCTACTATAGATACTCCTGCGGCTCCTATATCCGGTATAATACTATAGAAGACGTACGCCAAGTATCTATTATTAAAGGAAAACGCGGAACTCTCCTTTAGCTTATTAAAGATATCTAATTTTATAATAGAATGGAGCATAGATTAATTATTAAGAATAGTAATGGTTTATATACCATCTACCTCACTATACTTAATAAAGTATTAGTTAGGGGAGTAGTCCTTAATTTCTATATCTATAAGGAGCTGTTTGACCTTATTAACTTTACCCTTAAGATCTTTTACGCCTTCGTATTGAACTAGGAAGCTTTAGAAGTAGGCTATAGTAATCTTATAATTTCTAACGTTTCTTACACTTTAACGGAACTTATTATATACCTCTTTTTGCTTATTAAGGGAGTGTCTAGTTGACCAGTAATTTGGCTTCTTATAAACGTAGCACTTCTTCTAGTAATTACTTCGAAATAAACCTCCACTGGGACCTCCACGGTTGCCTTATAGTCAATATTAATTGTACCCTCTTCTGTATTCCCTACCACGGCCACCATATATTCGATCAGTCCAGTTGTGATTGTGTTAGTCAGGAATACTTAGTTAGGTAGGGTTTTTGGTATAGAACTGTTAAGATTCTTATGTTCGCATCGCAGTACCTACGGCGGAGCGTAGCTTAGCACATACTCCTTTAAACATATCCGCAGGTTTATATAGCGCCAAGTTGCACTTAGGAACGCTATAGCATACTAAGATAACCTGGTCCCTTAGGCTGTTCTTATTTTAGTAAGTTTCAGTAAGGCTACATTAGATTTTCTAGAGTTTATTAAAGAGTAATTAAAGGCACTCTAAATAAGTCTTTATTGGGTTAGAAGCAATAACTCTCTAAAATATAGTCTCTTGCCATTTAGATATATAAAGTTAGTAATTCTTATTAGTCTTAAAGTAAGCTCTAGTAAGCTAAAGCATTATATTAAAGCTATAGTTTTTACCCGCAATATAGTTATAATAGAATGTCGCTGCCCGTCCCTT
>Ga0307507_10003188_pt1 | contig 32490 bp, 43 predicted proteins | sample 7_EM_MG_FD_207223 | JGI IMG/M metagenome (GOLD analysis project Ga0307507, IMG submission 207223) | Populus trichocarpa ectomycorrhiza microbial communities from riparian zone in the Pacific Northwest, United States - 7_EM | ecosystem: Host-associated > Plants > Roots > Unclassified | place... | reverse complement strand
TTTTATGACTTGTCGCATAATTATATTTTAACTAATAATAACTATGACGCGGCTGTGAATCGAACACGTGACCTTATAGTCGGAGGCACGTGACTATCATCTTAAGCTAGACCGAGATGTATTTTTTTGTACCTCTTATTTTTTAACTGATTGGTACGCAGGGGTTTGTGCGTGAGCCTTATGGATCAGCATTCTTGGTATGCCTAACATGGAGGTTATACTTGCTGGTGGACTTAATATCATTTTTACTTCTTTATATTTATTATTGTTTTCACTATTTCTTAATTTTTAATATATATTATATTAATCCTTTTACATATCTAAGTTCTGCAAAGAATGTTTACTTTTTCTCCTTTTTCGGCTACCGGTACTTTTATGCTAACTACTTTTACTATTTATGATACAAGGGTGATTTAGTCTCCTTGGCAAAGGACTTTCAGCTCCTGGAACCCCCTGGTATTCGGACCGTTTAGGGCAGGGAGGTGTAAAGCTGCTAGGCACTTGGCGGACGCTGCACTCTCGGCAAGCGGTGGGAGCGGGCCTGGTTGGGGTCTTGGGAGCACCGGATGTTCTGCGGCGCGGGATGGACTAGATGGACAGGGGTAGAACTGTGGGTACTAGCATCTCGAGTGATGGTTCGTGAATGGTTGGCATACTTATCTATTCGGGGTACTGTAGAGACGCAATACGGTACTCAAGTATGGTAGTGGGCGGACAGAGGTTCTGGTTTTGAGAGACAATTATTCGTCATCTTACATTGCAGAACAGAGTTCTGCAGCATACTTCTGGAATTCCTTGTATGATAATACTTTACATCTCGGCCTCTCTATCCCACTCGAGTGCAATTTGCGGGATTGGGAGTGGGAGAGAAAAAAATAAATATTAATTTTTATCTCATCAAGACCGGTTTTTATTCTGAATTTATTTACCACCGAACCAGGAACTAATTCCGCCCTTGGCTTTCGAAGCCTCGTTCTCGATTTTAAGGTCTACCTCGTCAATTTTTGACATGATGGCCTTCCCAGTCTTGTCTTTTGTCTCCTCAAGTTTGTATCGGCCTTCAGCGATACGCGATTTACCCGGTGAAGTTGTTAGTACAGGTTCTGGTGTTTTTCGGTAGAGTTGTAGACAAACCATCACGGACTGTGGAGTCGATAGTGCTGCCAGCTCTTGCCATGGCTTTTTCGGCACTACCCTTGTCCTCATTATTACGGCTAGGGAGCTCGTTCCTGATGACTGATGATGCACGAGATGCGTCGTCTACCTGTTTATTAGCTACTTCGCGTTACCTTATGACATGGTAGCGAATAAACTAACGTTTCATCTCCTTCCTAGCAACAGTTGCGTCTCCTCCGGCATTGTAGAAATAGTATGCTGCAACAGCAGCTACTCCCGCACCGATATATACTGGCAGACGGTTCTTTGGAGGGCCAGTGGTTCTGGGGAGGGTTCCTGCGTTTGATGGTAGAGAGGACATGTTTATTATTGGATATTATAGGGATAGGGTTTCGAGTGAGAGGCGAGAGACAAAGGTTAGAGTGAGAGTGTGATTGCGATTGTAATGTAGTAAGAGAGTTGTGATTTGTTTGATTTATGAAGAGGTAGAAGAGGGAGATTTAGTTGTGAATTTATTTGGAGTTGAAAGAAAGGATCAAGGTGAGCATGGAAATACGTCATTGCTGCGAAATATGGGGGCTAGGCTTTTTTTGGGGGCTTGACAGGGGAGCCGGAGGGGGGTCCGCAGTTGGAAACTGGATGGGAAAAACGTGAAGTTGGGCTCACCAGAGTTTCTGTTCTTGGTGAAGGGAATTGGGCACTCGAGTACGAGTACGGTATGAATAGCAAGCAGCTTGAACGCCGCTGGCCGGGAAGGTTTATGGGAATAGTACGGTAGGGGAGAATAACTTAGGATATTGTTGCTACTGTAGGATACGGCACGCTTCCTAGTATTACTGAGCACGCTCACTTCCGTAGCCTCTTGTACAACTTGGCGAAGCGTTTGTTCCCCTGCCCTGATCCATATCTCCCTGGTGACGAAACCCTTTATCGGCTCGCTCAGCTAATTTTCCTTCTTTTACTTCTTCTCTTCATTCTTCCCGTCATTCCTTTATTAACCATCGCCCTTTATCTCCTATGTCGCTGAATTTTTTCTCATTATTATTACCCAATTCTATTTTATCCCCTGATTATCATTAGTATTATAGCAATTAGCCGCGAGGGTGCCCATCGACCAATCGATGGCCTCACTATCATCTTTTAGAGCTTCGCGTTCATTTAACTCTTCATCCGGCGAACTCAACCTCCGCATAAACCTACAAGATAACACTGTATCGCAACCTCCTACTGCACCAGCCTCCGAAGCCGGCGACGCCCTTGCCCAACCGTCCAACGCTTCAGCTACTTCTTCAGCCGCTCCCGGGCGTCGAGAAACGCTCTTAAAAGCAATCACCCAGAGAAAGTACCGAGGATGGGCTATCGATCCAGCCGCTTCCATCGACGATGATTTGGAAATAGCTAATGGTGACGGCGCACCTGATCCGAGGGCTGGGGGAGTTGTGGAGAATCCGACGGAGGAGGACATAGAGATTGTTGTGCCATCCGGAAGCGGCGGAGATGATCGGTCGCCGCGGGAGCGTGGGAGGGATAGGTCGAACACGGGCGGGAACGCAAGAAGAAGTAGTACGGAACACGTGCTTGAGAGGAGAAAATCGCAGAAGCAGAAAAAAAAGGAGATTGCGGAGATTGATGTCCTTTACGAGAACCAGAGAGGGCAAGTCACATCTAGCTTGCGTTGGACTTTTATTGGACTGATGGGTGTATGTGTGGGAGATAGGGCGTTTGTTTGCGGCATTCCCTTGTTCTCTTCGAAGGGATTATTGAACCTCGACCCCGCACCCTGGCAAAATGGATTCTTTCGTGATTCGGCCGTGAGCATTGTCAACGCACAGCTCCCAGATCCGTCATGGGCTTGGGTAATTTTGCCCTCTCTGCCTCCCGCGATACGGTTTGTGGCTAGTTGTGGCTGACTCAACATAGGCCTGGAAAACCTGGTATGTAGACATGACGCAAGATGTGGATGAAGAGGGGTGGATGTACAGCCTCTCTTTCAATCCTGTATTCTCGTGGCACGGAAACCATGTGTGGTTCCACTCTTTCGTTCGTCGGCGTCGGTGGTTACGAAAGCGTATTAAAATATCCCACAATTCAGACTTTTCTTCACGTGAAGGTAGCCGGGAGCGGCCCCATGGACTCAACCGAGACTATTTTACTATACACTCTCGGCACTTAGACGATGGATCAACCAGGACAGGGGTAGGAAAAAGGAAGCAACGACGGAGTGTAATGGAAGGAAGTGAATGGACAGGGCAAAATGCAGAGATGGATGATGATCTTGAAGAGGAAGGGCTTATAACTGATATCCCAAAACTTTTGAGGGTACTGAAAATCGCCCGGTTGGATCGTGAGAAGATTGAAGTAGTAGAGAAATTCCTAAAAGATGGTGGTGAGGAGGTGGCATATCTCCCCGAAAGGGTATAATCACCATACGGGAAGGCTGTTCTTATACTGATTCAATACTAGATTCCTCACATCATGTCATTGATGATATTCCAAGCATCCCGTCGGCAGCTCCTGAAGCTCCTCATTGCCGCGGCCGATGAACTCATCCCGTCACAACCCCCACCTACTGCGTCAACTCTACACCCTGAACCCTCAGACCTCCTTCCAGCAGATGGCTCGTCAACACCACAGCAGGGGCCGGAACCGCAATCAGGGATTCAGAAAGCAGACCAGAAAGTCGCTGGGCAAAGAAAACACGAAAGTCTTAAGAAGGCAATCGAATCCGCAGAACAAGAGGTCCGTCGACTCGAATATTGGAGTGATGTTAAGGAGGTCGCCGCAGGAACTGAGGGCGGCATGAAAGTTGCGGAAGAACAGGCTGGTGGGTTGCCCCTTGGGATGGATGATTCGAGACTCAAGTGGAAGGGAAAGGAGGTGGAAAGATGAAATGGGTAGGAGTCTGCTATATCTAACTGGTTTCGGGAGGCTCTCTTTCTTATGGTTGCCGCTACGGTTGGTCTTCACTTTTTGCGTTCTGCTTCGTGGTTGGGTTTATTTTTGCAAAGGATTGCTGGGTTTCATTCTTTTTCTGTTCGGATACCAGGCGCATTTTACTATGGATTTTTTTAAGAAAAATTAGTACACCGTGAATTAGCAGTGTTTAAATGTTGTCATTCGTGAAATGGTTGGTACCTCCGAAGCTATTCGGCCCTGGTGGCAGGCGCTCTATCCATGTTCGCACAACCTACTGCCGGTATACCGTAGCTGGCAATCGTTCTCACCATGTCGTCGTCACCGGCGGAAAAAAAGGGAACATGGCGGATTGAGTCAAAAAGAGATTGCCACCAGTGCGGTTCGAACGCACGCATCTTTCGATAGCACAGTTTTGTTTGTAAGAAACTTAAATGTGCCGCCTTAAACCACTCGGCCATAGTGGCATTGATGTTTTGTAACTAATTTTTGTCTATCTACGCAAACCGACCCGCTCACTTCAAACGCCGTCGGGTGGCTCCGGTCGGCGTCTGGCTGCCGGTGATATCCGTTTAAGCCTCAGATGTCGCATCTCTTATCACAGGGGTGATACCCGGCAACGCCCCACCACCCTCAGAATCCCCCGCTTCGGTAAGACCCTTTCATACAAGCAGACACTTTTTCGACCAAAATCCACAAACTCTTGCACCATAGGCACGCAATGGCTGGACTTACGAGCGAGGAGTTAGCGTTCTTTAAAGATAACGGGTATTTGGTTATTTCTGGAGCGTTGTCGCCTGAGGTCGTTGACGAGTTGAAGAAGGAGACTGCGAGTCTTCTTGATGGTTAGTGCCTTTTTTCTCACTGTCTGCGTTTACTGTGGTGATATTGTGGGGCGACGAGGATGGCAGAGTCGGGGCTGATATGGGCGTTTGCGGAGCAGGGTTCTCGCTCGAAGGGCATCCAATGACCCGCTTCACCACTGGCGGAAAAAACGGGGAAGACGAAAAGAAACATGTTGGAGACGATTATTTTCTAGGCTCAAATGACAAGATACGATTCTTTTTTGAAGAAGGAACCCTTATCCTCCCCTCCAACTTCCCTCCACCTTTCGCTACTAACACACCCTCTCACAGACGCCTTCAATTCCGCCGGCACCCTAATAAGGCCCAAATCTCTCTCAATCAACAAAATCGGCCACGCCCTCCATTCTCTGTCCACCCCCTTCCGCTCCATGACTCTCTCCCAACGTAACAAAGCTGTAACCGCGGACCTGGGTTTCCACGACCCCCGCGTGCTGCAGAGCATGGTAATCTGCAAGCAGCCAGAAATCGGCGGAGCTGTGCCCCCCCACCAGGACTCTGCGTTCCTGTATACTGATCCACCTAGTGCTGTTGGCTTCTGGTACGCTCTTGAAGATGCCAACGCTGAGAATGGGTGCTTGAGTTTTGTCCCCGGGAGCCACAAGTGGGCGCCTATTAAGAAGAGGTTTGTTAGGTGTGATGCTGGTGGGACAGGATTTGAGGAGTTGGGTGAAGGACAGGGAGATGGCGTTAAGGAGAGGTTTGGCGGTGAGGCGGCGGAGGTTGGGGAGAAGAGGGATGAGGAGTTTGTGATGGGTGAGGTGAAGAGTGGAGATCTAGTGCTCATTGATGGGAATGTGTTGCACAAGAGTGAGAGGAACACCAGCGGGGTCTCGAGATGGATTTATACTTTCCATGTGAGCATTTTTATGTTTTTATATTTGCTTTTCTTTTCTTTGGCTGTGGTGAGTTGGTTTGCTAATGGTAGCGGCGATCAGGTAATTGAGGGGGAAAGGAGGTATGATGAGAGGAATTGGCTGCAACCGACGGAGGAAGGGTTTTCGAGACTAAACGAGGCTTAGGTTAGATATCTTATATCCGTCGCTAGTTTATGAGCCAAGACCACTATTAATCAGACTGAGTCTTTCCGTCACTACTGCAGATGGTCACTGGCCGAATCTCTACGATATAGTATCCAGATGGTTGACCCAATCCCACGGGTTTCCTGAAGCCATCCTAGCGATGGGCGAGAAAAAATTTAGTATTACTAGCTGACACCATCACACACTGCGTCTGACACTACTATAGCACGATTAGCCTCTATATTTCTTGCTGTAGGGGAAAACGGATACCCCCAAGAGTATAAAGGGTACAATGGATGATGTACAAGAGATACTATAGATCATTGAACAGAAGCTTGTGTATTGCATTGGAAGATAAACAGGGAAAAACAGCTGCATAGGGGACATCATGCCCGAGAAATCCTCAACTCGGCGGCAGCACTCAAGGGGACTTACGCACACTGATTTACACAACTGTACTTGAGAGGGCGGGCTGGGGTACATGGGTACCAGCGCTGAAGTCATGTTATTTTCCTATCTAGCTTATGATCAGCTTCAATGTCATTCTAGTATTAGCGGTGGTCCAATGGTGAGCGTTCGGAAGAAGCACAGCCTCACAAAAAGAAAACACTATATCAATAGTAGCTTTGGGGTAATAGGAATATCAGTGGGGCAAGGGAAAATGTGTTTCCTAAGCCACTCGGGGGAAAGGGCATGAAGGATTCGTACGTGATACTAAGATAGACGGCTGAAGGTTGTTAAATACATGGACAATGGTGGGTATATGACAGGGGCCAGCCGCTCTCGCGCGAGTGAGGAGTGCCCTAGGTGAGTATCGGGAGCAAATATATCTTCAAAGAAACGAATTTATAAATATTGGTCATTGATTGTTAACGCCGAGGTCCCCACGCTCAGAGGGATGGTTGGGAAAAGTAAATTTAGCAATAGAAAATGGTTGGTTTTTCAGATAGGCTGTGTCGGATGAGATTTTGAGTAGGTCAGGTATTCCAGGTAGACAACCCGGTACTGAGTGTAGCACACTCTAACACACTAGCAAGTGTATAATAGAAAGGCAATGCAAGCATCAAGCTGTCTCTTGTTTACCATAACCTCGCCCAGGAATTATGTCCGAGTTTCAAGTCGATCGCCACGAGGCTTGCTGTTCAACGAACTGATTGACCTAGGGCAGGGGCCAGGGGTGGGCAATCAAGTGATGATTGTTGGAATTTTCAGTATATTTCCTATATATCCGCTTGAGTACCAATCCACTGACCAAAAATCAAGGGATCTGGGAAATAAGGCCCGTGGACATCTGGGGGCGGAATTGACTGTTACTTCTCTCTGGCACTTGCGTACTATCTCCTACTTTGGAGTTTGAGGATCGATAGCCGAGTGCTGGATGTAGATTGGGGCCTCTTATCTGAGGGTTCCTGCCACAAACTCAAATGATGAAAACCCCCTAGCCTGACTATGGTTTCTATGCGAAACTGTAGCTTGATACAGGCTATTGGACTTATCTGATTAGGTTTATCTTTGGCTTTTGGGAGCAAGTGGGAGAAGGATTTACTAGGATTCATTCGAAGAGTAGTGTCTAGAGGGAGTACTGCTCTTAGGTACTAATTTGCAGTGTTCGCAGGGGGTCAGTCCATCGGTCTTGAGGCCCGACGAGGAGGGACCACTTCCTATCATCCCGCCCGAATCTCCATGCAGTTCGCCCCACGATGCGGAGCAGTGGACATTGGCTCCCATAGTCCCCCACTCTAGCCCTAGTATAGTGCACTCCACGGCTCCTTTCAGACCTTATGAATGCAGCACACCTTTTATTCCAATGAAATCTGTTACCTCCCACCCCTACTTCCCTCCCCTAACCACCATTATACCCCAAATCCTCGCAAAGCTATTAATATACAAGGACAAAGACCCATTTATGACACCACTCCTAACATACTATAGAGCCCCTAATAGGTGCTTTTAACTTGATAGCACTCTATTTCTCTTACTGTGAACTCTATCCTACCTCCCCCTCTCGAGCAAAAAATGGACGAAACGAAACAGGGCGAAGCAAAACACCCACTCACAGACCCTCACTCGCATGTTCGGATGTACTCGTGATACAGACTGCCACGAATTTACTTTCGAGGCACATTCCTAATCTCTTTACTACTAGGGGTAAATATTCTAAAGAGATAATGACAAAAGTTGAAGGGGTAAGCAGCGCTGGTGGGGGTGGGGCAGGATACTGGAATTGGTTGAACTAGATAAAACGGGCATCGAACGGCCCACTAATCCCCTAGACTGCTAAAACCGAGGAAATTTTTGTGCGGTTCCGCCCCTGTCAATCTCTAAGCCATAAGCAACTTTTATTGTACTACAAATTCGCAGATATTCAAACTTCAGACTACAACTAATTTTAGCTATAATAATATTATGATGGTTAGCAAATCTACTCACACCATCACTGAGGAATACTACAATAGCACCCCGGTCACCCCCGTCCCAGACACCGAGGGGAGGGGGGCACAAAAATTTCCCCGGTTTCAGTAGTCCAGGGGATAGGAAGACTGGTAACTTATCGGTGCTGAAATCTTTCCCCCGGATTAGAGCCGGTGGTCGGGGTGGAGGTTCGTTGGCCTCTCCTGTAGTCTGTGTACTAGTAGAAGCTTCTGTGGATGGAATAGTTGTAATGCTGACTGGTTGGCCAGGTTAATGCTAGGGGGTTCGTGCAAAGGGTACGTGTTGGTACCAGAATTTATTTATGCTCTCAAACACTTCATTCAAGTCTTTATTCTACTTTATTCCTAGGCCAAGTCCTAGTTGGGACTGGCGGGTTAGTAAATGTTAGCTTTGCTCTTCTTACCCTTCTTGTTCCTCTTACTGCCCTTTCGTTGACCGCTGCTGCTGCCCTGGTGGCCAGCCTAGACTCCCCCCATATTATGCTCATAAACAGCCGGACCATCCTGCCGTCATTTACTGTTAGTTGCTGAACAATCAATCTTCTGTTCGTTTACTAGCTAGCACAGATAACTACGGTATGTTCCGTTTCTGTGGTCTGGTCTTTACGAGCTACTGTCGATCAAGGGAGGGTGCTCAAACACCAATTCTCTAGCTGTGACTGTAGGGACGACCTCTGCTCAAATAGCGCATATACGACAAGCACCCGACCTCCCCCATCACAAGCCACAGACCACAACCAATCAATCAACCAGCCCATAAAATGACCTCTCTTTGGATCCCCCTGTTTATTATCAGGTGGCCATATTGTAACAATCGTAAGTAACCACCAGTACAATACTACTATTACCTCAATCTCAAACCAATAAGAAAGAACTGAAAGCAAACAAACCAGCGCTAGAGTGTGATATAGTACACATGTATGTTCCCTCATACCCCGCACCCCGCACCCCGCACGAAAAACCACTGGCAGCTCAGGACGCATAATAAACATCAAGTATAAAGTGTCAGGTGCTCCTTTTAAGGGGAATTCTAAACAGGAGGTTAGGGAAAAGGAAAGAACTTTTGGGGAAAAAAGGAGGAAGTGGGTGGGATGAAGGGGGAGAAGAGATATGAATGTGACGAAGAACGAGGGCCAAGCCGGGGGGGTTTCAAACAAATGAGAGCTGATAAAGAAGTACCAAAAATAAGAGAGGGAGGAAATAAAGATTATACCATGGATCATATGAATACTCACCCTTGATAAACAATCAATCAATGAATCAATCAAACACGCAAGCAAGCAAACAGGCAAGCAAACAATCAATCAGTGGAACAACCAAACAAGTCAGCAAATCACCTACTTAGGAAAAAAAAACTTTGCCTACTCTAAACATATTATCAGATGATCATAAACTTCCCCAGAGACGTCTCTCGACTATTCCCCACCCTCAGCATAAACACTCTCATCGCTATCCACGTCCATCCCATCAGCATCATCACGCTCATCCTCACTGGGAATATCGTCATCCCCCAAAGCCGTGAGCACTAGCTTCGCCCTGCGATACTTGGGATCATCCTCAGCGTCCGCAGCGCCCAACTCTTCCCGACGCGCCTTGGCAACCTCCTTAGCTTCGGCCAGCAGCCTACCCTTCGGCCCCTGCGCCACCAACCCATTCACGTATGCCCATAGCGCAGACTGTAAAACCTCTGCGCCGAATTCCGCCAGGTTCCAGATGTTGCGTATTATCCAGTTCTGTTTGGTCTTTGAGAACTTCCACGAGGAGCGGGCTTGGTAGTAGTTTAGGAGGTAGGCGATTTGCGGCTTTGTGTTCTGTTGTTGGTTGTGGTAGTCTTCGGCAGGGTTTAAGGAGGGTGAGAGAGCACCTTGCTGGGTGGTGGTAGTGGTGGAGGAGGAGGAGGAGGAGGATTGTTGAGCTAGCAGTGCTGGGTGGGGCTGTGGGGATCCTGGCAGGCGCGGAATGTTGCCCCTGCCGCCGATACCTACGGGGAAACGGACCGTGTTGGCGATTGAGTCACCGTCTGTAGACTTGGCGTCGTCAGCAAAGGTGACTGTCTTTGTTCGCGGGGTGGGAGTTTTATTGTTGGACTTCTTTAGGAGTGACTTTGGCGTCGTGATGGTTTTGGATGAGAGAGGAGTAGTATGATGTTTTTCTGGGTGTGGTGGCAATGATGGTGATGCGGTAGACTTCTTCTTGTTCTCCTTCCCGTCCTTCTCGCTGTTCTCTTCGTCTGGTGAATTCTTGACGTCGCGCTTTTTACCGTTTAATTTGTCGTCGGGCATTTCGTGATCAGATTGCCTTCGCATTTGGTCCTTCTTGCCTTTATTACCCTTCTTTTTATCCTTCTTCGGCTTCAGTCCGGAGGTGTTACTATCGCCAGTTTTATTACTGTCAACGGCTTCATCTTCCAAACCTTTAGCTTGTGTGTTTTCCCCCAGAGCCTCCTCCACCTCTGTAGTAACATCCTCAGAAGTCCCTTTTTTGTCCTTATGCTCGTTGCCCCCTTTAGACCCATTGTCTTTCTTCTTCCTCCCCTTGCTCTTCTTTCTCCTCTTAGCCATTCTTTTCTTCTCCGTGCTCCCGTGCTTCTCCTCCCCATATTCGACTCCCGCGACTTCCGCCTCTAATTCATCCGCTTTTCTCTTCACCGCGGTTGGAGGCGAAGGGCCCGCCATTTTCAAATCCAGACGTCTCACATCGGTCAGAGCGTCTGGCTGGGTAGTCATGTTGAGATGAAAGGTGAGTTGGTCGGTTGTTATATCAGCGCAAGTCGGAGTGGAGGAGGGAAAAGGGAGCGTGGTTAGAAGCAGAAGTTTCTTTTCCTCCTCCTAGTTGACACTGTAAGCAAGGCAGAGAGGGCTTGGCGTTGGCGTGGGACCCTGCGGGTCTCGAGAAACCCTGGCTCTCCAGTGACAACCTTGATAACATATGTATAGTATCATACTGAGAGCAGTTTTGGTCGCGGGAGAAACCGGTGCGAATTCCGTTGGTTTCTCACCTTCTTTCTCTTCAATTGTCGAGGATTGCTCGAAACCGAAACCTAAAATAATTGATTCCGTGATTCGGTGCAGCAGAGAGAAAAAATGCACAATATCTCGACGTCAGAAATGAAACAGCTCCGAAAATCCCACCCGATTCCTTCGGAGTTTTCCAGAATCCATGTGATTTTTCCGACGCGTAAAGTGGTCAGTCCAGTTCAAAAGAGGAAGGATTGTTACCACCCAGAGCTCTCACCTGACTGCTAGCCATAACCCTATACCCTAACACATGCGCCCTCAAAGTCATGTTATCAAGTGGGGCTCCCTCCATTGTTGATAACGCACTGCCCAACAAGCATTTATTCGTATGATACAGGTATCTAATTTGTCCATTTGGCAATGAGTTCTCGCATGTAGAAGCACAGGCAAGTCATAACTGAGCCTCGAGAGAAATTGCCGAAGTGGAGCTGCAGAGGGCTGTATGTAGCAGTCACCTGCTCATTTCAAGCACCCAATCTCTGCACATGCATCACCTTAGAGATATCAGACGTTCGTGGCTATCCCAATGTGAAGTAAAAAATTTCCACGAAAGGTATGGGCTACCCAACTATGGTCAAGTAGCCGTACTGTACAAAAACAGCTTAGCACTCGTACTTCTGCCAATCAAAAATAGCTGGCAAAACTTTCAGAGAATTTGCCAACCAAGACTAGCATGCTCAGGTAGCCGAATTAAAGCCGGACACTTCGAGGTGGCAATTCCCATACAAAGCATCCGGCTTCAATTAGGCCATGCGAGTAAGAACTGGAATAATTGAATCTCGCACAAAGACATTGGACTTGCCTCTCCTGGCACAGTAGGGCCGGTTGTATTTTCCCTTTTTATCTGTCTCAGTGGAGGGAAGGGCTTAAAACTAGTTTCTTCGAGGTGATTCTCCTCTCTTTATTCAAGAGGAGAATTATAGACGCCCTAGCGCGAGGTTCAATTATTCCAACTCTTACTCCATAGGTAAGATCATTTGGAGGGTGGTATCATTAGGTCCGGAAACTATCTCAATAAAGCCCTTCAGTCAATCTACGAGTGTCTGTCCCGGCACCGAGAAGTAAGGGGTCTTATGGAGTGGCCAAAAAAACCGAATTAAACCTACCATCCGCAAGCACTGGCACCAAGTCTTTCCCGTTGCTACCCGTTCAGTTGTTTTTGACAGGTAACAATACTTCAGCTATGCAACCAATTCTCACACCACACAATGGTTATGGGTACCAGTACAGCACTCAGAGACGAGCTAGTACCCAAAAAGGAGAGAGAAGGTGGGAGTGGAGGCATCCAGGCCGTTTGCTCTCACGGGATTTCAGCAATATGAATCTACCGGTATGCATCATATATATCTCGCCAGACTCCCTCCTTACGATCATCCCAAAGCACGATCTTAGCAGTAGAAGAAACATACCCCCTCTCCCCAAGATTTCTCACACAAAATGACCATTTCTAATAGGCACCTAGCGCTAAAGAGTGGGATGGGGAGAGTAGTAGAAAGCTCCCCTTCGCAGAGTGTGGGCGGGGAGTCACAGGTAGAAGCCAGGCAACAGGAGCCGTTCCGAGACTCTACCTTCTGAGGGTGAAGGTTGAAACCATATGCCAGGACCGCAAATTCGTATGGGACTCCGCATACCAGTGGAAACGGAGTGGGTGGGCGTACTTGACCATCTTTTTTTTATCGGCACACAGAGCAGCTGGTTAACGAAAATTGGAAATTTTACCTGCTCAGCCCTCCTCATGTTCTTGAGATTAGTAGGGCCTGATGTGTGTTGCATTTGTTTCTGGTATAATACCGGTAGTCAAATTGGAAATCAGCATTTTATATGGAAACCTGGGGAGCACAATCGTTTCAGCACTAGGGTCACGCATCACCCCCCCCCCCCTTCTTTTCAGCTGCTACTATGATTACTGCTAGTCTGCTTATGAACCCCATCACAAAGCCAGGAAAGCATCAAAGTAATCATAAACACAAATACAAGTACGAACACGAATGGGTATGATACACCGCCCAATTTGTGAAATACTAGTACCACACCAAACAATCCCCCAACCACAAACCCCTAACCCATCTTCACGCCCCATCACTCGCTAACCATGCGGCGTCCCGCCGTCACGACAACATCCCCCTTCTCCTCCAATCACACGTGATGCCCACCCACCCATCCACCGTAGAGTAGCATGGCAGTCACCTATGCCACGATAGGCCCCAAAAGAGAATAGTTACTTCCTAAAAATGGTGTGTCAATATCCCTCCCGTCCTTCTTCCACTGCTATTTTTCTCCGGAATTTCCGCAGGAGCGCTAGAAACGGTCTTCTTTCTCCCTCCTTGCTTGGTCGGAAAGGAAAGTTGTACGCTGTGTTATGTTGGCGAGGGAAGGAAGGCTCTGATGAAGGATGGAGGAACGGAGAAGTGCCTTTGGGTTAACTGGTAGTGGAGGGATCGAGGAGCAGAGGAGAGAGGATAGTGATGGCGGGAAGGACCGGAGGATGGTAGGTATCATGCTAGTCGTGGAGGGGAGAAGGGGCGGCTATCTTCGGTCGTTTTTAGGTTATCGTTAGTGGGTTGGGGTCGGAGAAGTTTGGCGTTTGGTGTGGCGGTGGGCAGGCTGGCCACGTTTCTCTAGGATGCACTGATCGACCATCCCTTTCTTCAAAGCATCCCTTCCTTCAGTCAGCCCTCTTTCTTCCCTACGGTATTCTTAACGATGTCCACAACAAAGTACTTATTCTTCTAGGCTATTCATGCAATGTTCTACCATGCTCCCCCGCCATCTGCCTACCACCTGCCCCTCCATGTTTTTGATAGCTGACTGCCTCACGCATTTGCTCACTCACACCCCTCCTTTCCGAGACAAGAAAGAGCAGAGACAAGTCTCTGTAAATCCCCGTAGCACCACCGCCAGACCAAAGTAAACCAAACCGGACAGCCCTATACACACCCACCTCTATCACATCTTCTGCCCCCCAATAATAATAATAGTAATAAAGAAACTAGCACCTCATGCGCACAGCACCAGACCCTCCCCAATCAACCAACCAACCAACCAGCCAATCAACCATCCACCCAACCATCCATCCATCCATCAATTCAGCAAAGATAATAACTACAGAACACATATACCACTCGTGGAACCCCATTTAGCATCCCCCCCCTCCACCAGCTCCCCATCTCCCCTCTCTCCTGAAGCCATATTGCAAACACGTACCGTACTACCTACATATGATGCACACACTACCCCATCCCCATCTCATCCCATCGAAAGCCCTAAATACCTACACACCTACCTACCTAACTCCCTGCCTACAATATACAAGAACTACCGCGTTGCGTTATATAAAACAACCCGGCAAAGATGATAATAAATGCCCTCCTCTACGTTAAGTTACTTATTACCCCATACCATTCCTCCCCCCCTTCTCGCTGTGGGCTGCATCACGGGTTGGGGAAGGCCTCGCAACTGCCTCCCTTCCCTTCCCTCCCCCCCTCCCTACCTTCTCTTTTTCTTCCTTCAAAATAAAAAACAAAATAAAAAATAAGGATTAAAATTTGGACAATATTCGGCACATCAAAAAGAAAAACGGAGGGCTTTCTTTCCTTTTCTCCTCTCCTTTTTTGTAAAATGAGATATTTTGAAGATTGCCCTTTTTGGCTTTTCACGTCTTAACTTTGTCGGCCTTCATAATCGAGTTTTTTTTTTTTGTTCCCAGAATGGTGGCTAACCAACCTCCGGTGGGGAGGAGACGAAGGATAAATTTATTCCGGAGCAAAAGTACCTACGGTAAATTACCTATCATACCAATCCCCCACCAACATCCAATAAACTGACCTTTTTCCCCCAAGCCACGAAAAATTCCCAAACATTAGCTTAACTTATTCAACGGGGCTTTAGGATAAGTATCATAGCATACCAATTACCAATCTGCCTAGTCCTATTGGATTAATTAGTTAGTTAATCAATTGATTGATTGATGGTGAGAGCTTGGCATGGTATGATTTTGATCCAGTTTTTTTTTTTTTTTTTTTTTTGACGAAAGAAAAATGCAAGGGAAATAACATCACGCGAGCATAAACCACTATAATACCACCAGCAGAACCATTCAAAAAGTACAGTACTTGTGAAGAAATCCCTCTATACCCTCTCCCGCACTTCCCCCCGGCCGTTCGTCCGTTCATCCATCTATCCATCCACACACATAGTCTAAAACCCCACTCCAACGGCTCATTCTGGTAGCTCCGCGCTAACCCCTTCGCAGAATACATCACATTTTCCCCTAGCTAGCCTATTACTTGTACTACCGGATAATCCATTATCCTACTACTGTATTAGCCCTGTTAACTACCTACAGTACAGTACTTAGGGCGGGTCCGGTCGTCTTGGGGTAGGGGGGGTTTTTTTTTTTTTTTTTTCAAAGCCCTGAAAATGACAAAAGGAGTGATCTCGAGAAAGACAATTCGAGTAGAAATACTTCACAAAAAAATAATAATCAAATATATAATTATTTATTGAAAGAAGAAAGGTTAACACTCGATCCCTGAATACCTATACTTTTTTTTTATATTCCAATTATCGACGATAAGTGGCACCAGCGTTTTTGTATGATACCGCCTCTACAGTTTATAATACCACCTTTGGAAGCGAAAGTTTACGCAGTAGCTAGCATCAGATTGTGGGGCTGTTATGGAATTTTTGACTTACGACCGGACGAACCCATATAATAAATTTACGTACCTATACCCTACTGTAGTTACTTGCAGCACCCGATGGGTGTTGGGAGGGTCCGTGTATTACTGTCCCCCCGGCTGGCCAGCAGGGATATGAGTAGAGTAACTAACTAGTACGGTTACAAGAGATGGACGAGAGAGCGAGGTGGAAAGGGCCCGGTAAGTCTCACTCTTTGATGCAGAGATCGACGGGTGATCCTCTCGGCACTTTTTGGCTTAATGCATGCCTAGGCAAGGGGAGTCTAATCCCAGGGGGCGGGTGGGGGGGTAAATTCAAATATCGTACCTATAATAATAACATTATTATAATAATTCATTATATAACACTTGGGATGAGAATAAGTATCCTGGTGACCAAACAAAAGTTTTGCAAAAAAACTTTGTATGTGTTGTAATCGCCCTGGGCGGGCGGCCAAGATTTTCAAAATTCCTGTTATGCGCGTTCGGTCACTTTTTCTCGCCCCAAGTATACCTAAAGCTATATTGTATGTAGAGTATCATACAAAAAGGAAGCTAAGGGCCAGTAGTAATAAGCTAAACGGAATATATAAGAGCTGTTACTGCAAACAAGGACAGCCAAAAATATCATAAGCAGCATACACACTACTAAGCTAAGGCTATTCAAGAGGATAGGAGAGGTTGTCAGGAAGGCTCAGGTGATAAAGATCGGTAAGTACAAGTACTATTTCAAACTTTAAAAAAATCAACTATCACTCTTTCTCATCACTAATATTCAAAACAAGAAAAACATCTCTTCTTAACTTCAAAATATGCATACTGACTTAGATGATTACAATAAGATTGATTACAATGAATTAAATTCATTGGTTGATATAGTAACTAGATATCATGCTGTTAAATTGGTTAGATATGTATATAGTTTTTGTACTTCCTACTAGCTATTATAACTTTAAAAAATGGTTAGAAATTAATAGATAGATGCTTGTGTATTGAAATACAGGGCTTGTGAACTCTCCTTATTCCCTCATGAAAACCCCTCTTTAATGTCTGGGCCAGTTTTCCGACATTCAGAACAATTGTAGTTTTATTACACCCAACCAGCCTTGGAAGGGGCACACAAGAGGAGCAGTTTCTTATTCTGAAATAATAGGTACATATCCTAATTCTCCATATTTCAAAGTACTTACTCGCAAACTTTCAAAGTGGTATGTCTATTATTTTTATTGAGATAATCAAATGTAAGTTTGATTTTACACCGGTTGCTACAGGTGATCGGGAACCATGTGATGATTGGTTTCCCGGTAAATTACGTTACCCTTCCTCACTCCCACCTTCAACCTCAACAAAAGGTGCAGCCATGCCCAAATCCACATTAGGGAGCAACTCGACATCAGGAAACTTTCCGCCATTCTCTTGGACCTCAAGCTCGATCTTCCCGAGGAGCAAGTAAATGTCATCGATAGTTTTTTCCATGCCAGTGTGCCTTATAATCCAGTTGCTTCCACCTCCAGCCGAGCTTCGACGTCTCGGAACGGTAGTGCTGTTACGTCTGCTATTCTCGCCGCTGGTTGGGCCACCGTCATTAGGCTCTAGGTCTTCGTCTGCCATGCCCTCTTCGTCGTCTTCAGCCTCATCGGCGTCTTCACCGTTTTCACCCACCTCCCGGTTCATCCGAAGCTCCTCGCGCCTACGAACTTTAATGACCCAATCTTTGACACCTCCCCAAAGTTGTAGCCGTTCGCACTGACGCTTCACCAATAAAACCTGCTGCCTTGCGAACCCTCTCGGGTTACGGTAACGCGATCGCTGGTAATGTTTTCGGCAGTAATAAACCCACACATTTTTGGGAATTTGTCTGGTTGAAAGTTTGTTCCGGCCGAAAATGTGTGACACAACTTTCCGAAGTGGAGATCCTGTAGTGCATACATTGCAGTAGGAACACTTCGGTATTTCTCTCAGAAAACTGTGAGGTGATGGTGAAGGGATATTCAAAGGTCCGGTCCCCGGGGTTGCGGAAGGACCCGTATCGGCGGAATTGGTGTTGGTGTTGGTGTTGGCTAATGTCGGTGTATGGGGCTCTGGCGTTGGCCTAAACAAAGGTGCATTTTCATCGCTCATGTTTGCATTATGACTGGTAAAGCAGGCTCCCGTATTTGCCTGAAAATTGTTATGAACAGCTTGGTCATCCTCTTCGATAGTCCTACCAGTTGAGGCTACAGAACTAGCAGAAGGGGGTCTCAGCGCGGGACTAAAGGATTCCGCAGCTGTTAGTACGGATAAAAGCACCAAATATAGAGGGAAAGACTCACTCAAGGTCTAGAAAGAGCGGTTTGTTAGATGTCATTCCCTCTTCTCGGTCGGCCCTAGGGGCTGGAGCCCGGTTGAGTTGTTCCTTTGAGATTGTGGCGGTGGGGGAAGAACCACGCCTAATTGAGTCTTCCACAAATGACTCTCCACTCTGTCTGCGACCAGCCTCAGCAGCGGCCTCCATTTCAAGATTTTTGCGTCCAACAGGCGTAGCAGTCTCCATGGCAACTACCGCGAAATTCATTAACGCATTACTACGAACATGTTCGTGTGATTGCTGTAGGAAAAAGGGCTGAGGGTATTGTGGAGATTGGTCTTGATAAAAGGCATGAGGTGATGAAAAATATCCCATTTCTGTTCCGGTTTGATGGGGATAATGACCAGTGGAGTGTGGGGATAACGGACCATCGCACGCAATCAAACCGGGAGGACCAGGGGGGACAATTTTGGTTAAAGGCGGCAATGTCCTCCCGGGAAAGGAAGAGCCCGCCCCAGGTGTGGTCTCTGCAGTTTCATGTATCTGACCGGAATGCCCCAGCCTATCGTGGGTCGCTGGGAGGGGAAGCATCGGTGCTTCTAAGGGACTGGTAGCAGCGGTAGAAGAGTGCAGTGAAGGTCCACTGTAAGAGCTGCGAGATGAGTTGGTGCCCCGAGAAAGACTAGTGGATTGCTGGTGGGGAGAGTAGTGTAAAGGTAGCTGAGATGCAGCAGGTTCAGTTCTGAATGTATTGTGAGAAACGTGGTGGAGCGAGAAGCCGGCTTCGGTGGGCGTGTGAATAGGTTGAACGGCCTTATACGTGAATGTATTTCCCAGATTTAGAGCATGGGGGTCTGAGGATGGGCCCTCATTGAGAAGACTGTTAATTTTCATGGTAACAGACTTTTGGGGTAAAGAGTGTAGGTTGAAAAAGAGGGATGCTTTTGACGTGGTAGAAAAGTCGTTAGAGTCGTTACCGGCAAGCAAGAGAAATGGTTGGTTGGATGTTGCGTTTGCTCCAAGGGATTGTGATCGACGGGAGCTATGAAAAAGTGTCACGGAGACAATGAGATGGTGGGTGAACGAGTAGAAGTCGTTGGATGGAAGATGGAAGGAGTCGAGAGAGAGCTGTGGCTTATAAGAAGTGGTTATCGTGAAGACGCTGTATCCGCGGGGCAGTTGCGCTATCGAGGCTTCGAAAATAATAATTCAATTGTATCTGGCACGCCTTAGTGTTGCGGCGAGTGCCCGTCAGTTGAGAATTGAATTTGTGTTGAAGTGAGCCGAGTGACACTGTCTGCCTGTCTTTCCTACCTTTCTCTCCCACACACAGGCTAGCATCCAGCACTCCAAACGCCGCCAATAAGTGTTTTTTTTGTTTTTTTCTCTCTGGCCGTCCGGCTACAGGTATATTGCCAGTCTGTCCGGCGGCCTAGCTTGGGGAATTCTAAGAATCCAGGCACGGGCAAGGGGACGAGAGAAGAAGCGTGAGCGATGACGGTGGAATTGGTGACACTGCACACATCCAACCAAGGGCTAGATGCGGTAGCGGCAGCAGCAGAAGAGCAGCAGCAGCAGCAGTATAGGGGATCGAAGCCGCAGATAGTATGGTGGTAGGCTAGGTCAGGTCACCTCCCCTCCCCGCAAAAAAAGATATAGAGAGAGAAGGGATCGGGATCTTTCGTTGAGGGGGGGGATGGCTGTTCAGCTGATGTGGTGCCCCGTTTGAATTTCCACGCAAAGGCACGGATACAGTCGACAAATTTCCCTGGAGGATATCGGACGACGGATGCTCGTTGCAGTAATTGAACAGGAGGGGCAGAATCAGGATACCGGGGGAGGGGGGGGTGGATGAATGAGGATCGAGCAGAGCACACACCAATGTGCACGAACAAGAAAATGATAAAATAATAATAATAAATAACGATAAAAAGAGATGGAGAAGTAGAAAATAAAATAAAAATAAATAAAAAAGTATCCCGGCAGTAAAGACTTGTAGGGGTTTTTCTTTCTCCTTCCTTTCCCTTTCCGTCCTTCACTTTCCGATCTCTCTGGGGGTGGTGTTTTTATTGTTATTATTATCCCTATTCCTTGCTCCCTTCTTTGCCTCCCCTCTTATGCTTGCTGTTTTTTTTTGCCTTTTTTCTTTCTTTTTTTTTTTTTTGAGTCTCGACTCCCTATTCTTGCTTCCCTCTTTTTTATTTTCCTTCTCTATCCTCCTCTCGGCGTTACTGCTGCTGCTTCTGCTTTTACCTTGTCTTGCATACGACTCAACGCACGACACCGCTGCAAGCCAATAAAGTTCTTCAGATCCGCAATGACGGCCAAGTAACGGCGGCGCTGGCGATCTGAGCGAGTATGGACCCTGTACTGTAGGTACCGCTGCTCTAACCAAGAATCCTGTCACGCCTTACAAATGACGGACGGAATTTTAGCTGGAGGGAAGGAAAGCACGGCGGGCAGTAGGTCGCTCTTGTTGTTTGCTCGGGGAGCAGAGGAGGGAGGGAGGGGGGTGAGAAGGATGGGATGGGCTCGTGCAGGAGCGGCAGCCTTTCTATGATACAGTAGCTGCAGTGCCAGCCTAAGAAAATCAAGGGAAATCAAGGGCCCAGTGTGTTTGCGACCGAAAGACAACCCTGGATGTTGAATTGCGCTAGTCGATAATAGGTTAAGCGCTGCGAGAAGCTTGGAGGAGGAGGGATGACGACTGGTTTCTTATGCGAGAAACATTGATTGTTGCGGGGAAAGGGCCTGGGCAGTGGGCACAAACTTGGCTTCATTCATACCATCAATTGCCCGGCAGTATTCCAAGTATCATACCGGTATATATAGATATGTGAACATGAGAGATCACTAGATACGTCGTGGACCATCCAACGTTATGGTATGACTTGATAAGAGAAGGGCAGCGGGTGGGGGGGTGGGAATCTCACTTTCGCAGGGAAAAAAAATAGGCACGGGACTCTGAGAGGCTACCGTACTGTGCTTAGCTGTCATATATCCCGAAGGTATGAGTGGGGTGCTATTGTGTGGGAGCACTGAGTTTGGAAAAGTTTCCTATGGCAGAGATGGTGTATGACGGAAATATCGGACAGTGTATGATTTGCCCTCCGTGGGAAATAGCTGTGTTTTTGTTTTTGTTTTTGTGCTAGGCCTTTGGATTTATTGGTGAATACACTGAAATGCGGGCCAGTGCCCAATGGATGGTCTGGAAACCCAAATAATAAAAGAAACTTGAAAAGCACCATTCTTTAAAACAAACAAACGGTAACAATAATAATAATATTTCTATCTAAGCCATCAATTACAATCGCAACAAAACAATTTATAAACCGAAGCTCCTCTTTTCTGAATGGAAAACCCTCCTAACCAAAAAATTTGCTGTATGTTTTATCATATTATAACAAACATTAGCTAAAAGGGGGACTCTAAATGCGAAGAGTCCCCAACAAGTACCAAGCCGTTGCATCGTGAGATGCCTCGATTTTACAAGGGTATAGGGTTATATGTGGGAGCAATGACTTTCAAAGATCCTAAGTTCAATTTATGTCTAGGTCGAGCTTTTTATTATCATACAATTCGCATTTTTGGGTAGAAATGCTGGTTCTGAGAAGCTCAAACTTAATACATGAGTCCCGATAAGACTCTTGCATCTGTCTTATATTCTGTTCCTGGAGGGCCCGGGCATACTATATATTTAATATTAAATTATTGCGGTAGTAGGCTATAAAAATAAGAAATATTCTATAAAAGCCCAATTGATTTAGTAGTATTTTGGTGATTGAATATAAAGGTCTACAGAGTTAGTTTGACAACAAAAATCTAAGTAAAAAAGGAAACCCATTCTCGAAACAGGCTGCTTCAGGCAAGGCTTTAGCCGCCTTCTTCGGTGCAATCATAAACCTGGGTTGAAGTCCTGCGGGGGATGGACTGTCCACCGTCACCACACAAGCTAAAATAATTAAATAAAATCGAGTGAGCCAGCTTTGGGTGGGGACAAAAGCTTTGAGCTTCTTTGAGTGTTCCAATAACTCTGAAGGTCATCGGGGCAGCCACTTTATCGTTTCCCAGAAAGTACTTGGGGCCATACGGTTAGGATAAATAGGATGAACCACGGGGGTCAAGCGGCCGTCGCTAGCTTTTTTCCCCTAAAGTTGGTCTCTGTAACCCTTTTTGACTTGCCGCCCGCCGCCCTTGTCCAAGTGCAGGATTGTGATAAGAGGCTTTCCCGATCCTCTAGACGACGTGAATACTTCTTCAGGCCAGGGGATGAACCCATTTCGTCCCTTCGTTGGGCTTCGGTATTGATTGCTCGATGCTGCATTCCAAGGTTGATGCTTGATATCTCATGCAACCTTAAGAAAGGAGAGTTAAAAAAGCGAAAAAAGAAAAAAGAAAAAAACAATAAGAAAAAATAAGGAAAAATAAGGAAAAATAAGGAAAAGCCCCCCGCCGTTTGCTTGAGGCTCTTTCCCAAGCTTTTGGCTTGCGCCTGTAACTTGCTTGAGAGCTCGCGAAAAACTGACAGCTGGGGCCCAAGGATTTTTAGCCTTTTCCTTCTTTGCTTTTTATTACAAGTCATCAAAATTTACCGACATGCGAGACTTTCTTGAAAATAATCAGACCCCTTACCAATGATATCTCCTAGGCAAGTAAGACATTGATAACTTGATGCCACCCCCGTCGAGGTTTGAGACAGCGGTTAATAAGCAACTTTTTAGTACTTGTGGACTTTGGAAACATAACTAATCTTAGCCGCATGACCACACTTTGCACTGATGTTGCTGGGGAATGCTGAAGTTGGAGTTCAAAAAGCCCCCTTAGTCATCCATGTCTCAAGCACTGACAGGGGCGGCATCAAATTTTCAGTGTCTCACCTGTCCAGGAGATAAGTGCTTCGGCACGTCTCGAACAAACCATTGTTTTGCCCGGATGGATTGATGATCATTGAAACATTGTTTCACTAAGTCACTAAGGAAAGCCCTAAGGGTATGTTACCGGCAACGGTTGGGGGAAGCCTGTGCCGCAAGAAACATCTCAACGTTGCGATACTCGATTCCTTGTCCAACCCATCTGGCAACTTCCGATATATCATATATCAGTAATTATTTTTCTTTCCTTTTGAATGATTGCCCGCCAATAGAGTGACTTACCAGTAAAACTTGGAGTCGGCTGTCTTGCCTCAAGGTCGTGAAAGACTCCAGTAGCACTTCGAGAAAGACTATCTTACTAAGGATAGTAGGTTTTAAAAGGATACCAAGTAGCGAGGGTAGTAGCTTCTTCAGTATTATTTACTGCATCATGGCTCCTGAGATCGTTGTCTAACTAAGTTGAAAACATCTCTTTCATAATTTTTTAATTCTCCTATTCCTTTTTTTCTTTCCAAACGGCTGAAGATTCTCGAGTGTAGAAGCGCTATCGCCTTGTGCTATTCAAGGTTCGTCATAGTAGCCCAACACCTTTTTTTGTTTTGTTTTTCTCCCCTCTTCAAATAATCATCCGAGTGCGATACGAGATGAGATGAGATGAGGGAGCGAGAAAGTGAGTAACAACAAACGTCGGAAAGTACCTCTGATACTTCATATTTTCACTTTATTGGTCCGCCACCAGCGTTCCACCAGAAAACTGAACAGTGCGGGGGGAGGGTTCCTTGCTTCTAACCCCCGATGCTTTCGGTACCACCGGGTTGTTTGGGATGAAAGCCCACAAGAAGCATCGAATTCATTGCGGGGATTAAGGTAATTACCATGTTGGTCCCATGTTAAGTTCTTTAGAGTTGGCAAATATATGTATATCTCCTTGGATAGAACATTCGTTTACAACGTTGCGCAAAGGTTTCACGCAGATGCTAACCTCAGCTAGGTTGGGTGGATTCCGCAATGGACAGGCAGTCCAGATCTATGTACTAGTACAGAACACATGACACGGGATCTCGAATCACCTGCGGGTTCATAAAAACCTTCTCCCGCTCCTCTTTTCTGCCCGGACAGGGCAGGGTAGGAAGGGGGAGAGGGGAAGAAATTATTTTCGGTCCTTCATTCATCAAGCCATGCCAATGAGAGTTCTCCCCTCCCGAAATCAAAGCTAGAATAAAGAAGAAAAAACAAAAAAACAGAAACTCGTAAAAGAGTTGCCAATGCTTCTTGCGAACCCCTCTTACAAGTGCCTCAGCGTACCTTACGGTACGCTTTCAGCAGCGGGAAGCTGGACAATTTCTGGCAATGGACTAGCTAAGGCTCCAACACTAGGATCTATCGGATGCCGGTTCTCAAGGGCATCCCTGACGTGCATGCATAATGTCTAGCGAGAAATGAGTTTCTCGACGCCTCTCAGCAGCCAACATCTACCGGTACCACTGGTTCCAACACGATGCGCCTCCAATGGTGGCCTTCAGCTCTTGATAGGTCGACCACACATACACTTTTTTCCACCATAGAGACTTCGAAATAGGGAGGGAGGGGGGAGGATCACTGCAAAAAGTCGAGGTCGGTCTCGTGATGGCTCCCGATGACACTTTTATAGCTTGAGCCCTCGAGATAAGAAACTTAAAGGTGCCAAAAAAAGAAAAACACGGCATGTGTAATCGGCGCTTGTCATGGAAAGGGGTGTTATGAGCTCTTCCAAAACTGATGATATTAGTCGACAGTGGTATCTGAACATCTTTATTTCTGTGCAGGAAATGGTTCACCCTGGGACGGGTAAGTTTCGGGGAAAATATTTCGCAAAATATTTCTCTTTTGGGGCTTTTACTACCAGCAGAGCTCGGAGGCCGTGTGCGGCTTACTTGGCTAAGACGCAATGGCGGGCTACAGCTTGAAAAAATCACCCTTGTCTTTTAGGAGAGTGCTTAATCCAGGCATTTCTACCCGCAGCCCGCGTTCAAACCCTCCCCCGGTACACTTTTCCTCGCCTAGCTTTCCCCCCTAGGGCTCATGCGGAGATGCCAAACGGCTGTGGGGGATCTCTTGGTTTCGGCATGGTCTGACATTGCGAAAGTAGTGAATCCCTGAAATCCCCGCCACTTTCCCCGTCTTCCCCCTTCCCCCTCCCCCTCCCCCTCCCCCTCGGTAGGAAAAGTAGGTGGAATAAAGAGCACCATCCGATATCGGTAGACGGAACAAAATAGCACCTGAAGCCCTGGATTACATTTTAGCCTCTCCGCCACGTTTTGAGTGAATTGCTCCTTTCAATCTAGCCCCCCCGCCCCCCGCGCAAAGCAAAAAAACGCCGGTCACGTCCGCTCACTCGACGTGCCTAGTGCTATCAAAGCAACCTTGGCAGTCGCGATTGTGACACGAAAGAATTTGTTTTTGAAGGTCACTCTGTCCCACCTGCGGCTGAAAGAGGAAAACATCAACGACCCGTGGATCCGTATCACGTAAGTGCCGTTGTTACAGCTGGAACGGTTTGACTATCATACAAAAAGTTTTTGTCTGTCTACAAAGTACGAGTACGAGTACTTTATCTGTTGTCTGTTCGGCAATTTTATTTCGGAGCTTATTTTTTCTTCCTTCCTTTTTTTTTTTAAATTTACTCTCGTGTTCTTTTTTTATATATTTCTCAACACTTTTAGTGAAGAGAAGCTGAGATTTCTCTGGTTCTTGTTATTATTATTGCACACGCGGATTGTGGAACGGGAGGTGGTGGAGGTGATGGATTGATTGCTAGAGCTTTGATATTATATTAATCGGTTTTGGAGTGTGATAAATCAGCTACAGAAAAGCTTGGATGGATATATTGCGTCACGGTGATCATTATCATCAATCGGGCCTGCAGTGCACACATTACGATACCGGTATGTCTGGTGCTTAATATCGGGATTTGAGAGTGGGGTCCCGCAGCAGGGAAGCTCGAGTGCGGTTGATATATATATATTAGGGGGGTCGATCACCAGCCTCTACCCCGGACAGATTACCGCGAGTACACGTACAGACTTTTTGGGGTGCCTTAGTCAGAGGCAGCTGTCGACGGGCGGAGCGTCAGGGTTTCCTGATGCGGAGGCTACTAGCTTACCAACCGGTAGGTTTCGGCATGGTTAGATTAAGTTTAATATCTCCGGCTCCAGGGCCAAGGTTGTGGTTGCAGAATTCAATCAATGTGGAACGAGGATAGTGGATAACGAGCACTTGACTGCTGGAGAGGTCTACAATTACCTCGCCCAGCCGGTGAGCACCAGCCAACGTACCAGGTTTGTATACAGCTAGGTAACGGGGGTGCGAGTGTATATAGCGTTCTGCTGTAGCACTTGATGGTCGCCCCAACTATATGGCATATGGCTGAATAGTGTGAGATCTTATCGTTATCGTTTAAAAGCTAGTCACACGGGCTCGGCAGCTTACCAGTTTTCTCAGCCCAGGTAATATGGCAGAATAAACATGGTATAGGGCGTATCATCATGAGTTCGCAATTAGTGGGCATACACCTCCAGGCTATATTAGTGCAATGGAAAGATATCGATGCCCAATATATCCTAGTACCATAGCAGGCGTGGATGTGCGTAGATGGCCCAACCCTCGCCTCAACTTGGATATCCGAGCTAACTCATGATAGATTCCTAACGAGGGTTTCGATCGCTTGTTGAAGTTCGAACGATCCATCAACAATCCTCACCTGGACAGGCTTTTTCCTCTGCGCGGCCGGTCGGCTCCGAGGTGTGGAAGAGAAATTTATTAACGAGATTTTCATAGGGTGTCTTGTAATTTCATGATAACAGTCAGGCAGATACTGGATCGTAATCGGTTATGAGGCTGAGGTATTCCCCAAGAGCCGGACCATGTAGCGTACAGTACCGTGCTGCTGACGAGAGATAGTGCCTTTTGGCACATGGATGGATGGAGATACTGAGGAAATGCCGGTTTGAAGCTATGCCAATATTCGAATCCCTGGAAGAATCACTTCAGAATATGGTATGATCGGTCCTGCTCAGCCCTGGCAGGGATAACCAGCTGTCCCGTGAAAGTTACCATATCTAGAGTAATCTTGGGCACGCCCCCTCACAAGAGCACAGGGTGGTCACCAATTTGGAGTTACAATGGAAACGGAGCGTCTCTTTGGTGGTGTGGCCTCCACTTGCTCTCGGGCATATGCCTGGGCACTTCGATGGTTATGTGGTCCTCCGAGGTATTGTACAGAAAGTCTCTGGTAAACGGGATGCGCATTTTGCCTGGTGAGATATTACACCTCGAAAAGCTTAAGTCTCCATTGGAGAACGAGCAGAGCAAGATTCCGGGTCTTGGCAGTCCGCACTGGCTACTCTACCATGCATCCTATATGCCGGGAGATCCCTACTAATTTCATGTGCAAAGAGATGCGATCTTTAATGCTTTAGCGGGGAAAATATCTAATTATTAACATACAGTACATAGCTACACCCTATCTGTAGCCGTCACTCGCTACCGTGCTTGTGAGTAGGCCACAATTCAGTCATTCTTTTTTTGACAAACGCTAATATCCGTAGTCGCTCTTTGTTCTAGAGGGACTTTCGACGGCTAGGAAGGACATGAAAGCGTTTGGAAAATCCTTCCTTATTAGTTGCGCCGTGTGCGAGGAAAACCCGGAATGCGCTGGGACGAAGTTGTTGGCATAATAGCTTATGGCGGGGCACTGGTGGTGAGTCTCAATATAACCTTATTTTGTGTTCAACTGTCAACGTTAGTCCGGTTTCCCCTGTGCTCACAGAACAGCTTAAATCGCTTCCTTCCTTAAAAGTGACCCGACCTCTAATCTGCTCCTATTTAGTCTTCACCCTCAGTAAGCACTCCCTTGAAAGCCCACAATACCGTTTTACCACACACCCTCCTGAGTACCGCCGCGAGTGAGAACTTTAACCTCAGTCGTAATGCTTATTGCTAAGTGAGTGGTGAGGGTGGGAACCTCGATGGCACTTGCAATGATGGAAGGGAGAAGAGAGGAGGAAAAGAAGAGGCGATCATGGTTGGGGAAGGCGTAGAGGAGAGAGGAGGCATAGAAGGGAAGGGTGTAGATGAGTTGATAGCGGAGGTAGTAGGTACAAGAGGTTATGATCGTGAAATTGAGAGCCAGAGGAAGAAGAATCTGACCTATTACCAGACCATTAACACCGATTGGCAGCCTTGAAATACTAGGAACAAGGCTATCATCTAGTGCTTTCGGAATCTTGGAAGGATGCTTCCAGCAGGGGTAGTCTATATGAGGGGGAATTACGTTTCAATAGAGTAGGGTAGCTAGAAGCAGGTGGCCAGGAGTTACCGTGCAGGGAGGACATCTAAGAGATGAAGGTGGACGAAAAGAGATAAGGGAATGGCGTCTAGAAATAGGAAGGGGTGGAAAGATGCCTACTGGCCAGCGCACGACTGCCGAGAACACAAGCAGCAAGCACCTGACGGACTCTTGCCATCCATCCGTAATGTGTGGCCCTTTCAAAACCCTGGCCGGTGCACGGAGCGTGCCTTTCTTCATTCATGTACTGTACTAATATTCTCGGTATATCGGCGGTAAAACGTCCTAGTGTGTGGTTTCTTTTTTTCATTTGTATACTTTCCCCTCATGCTTACAGTCCCTTAAGCCCCGATTTACTCAAGTGAGAGCAGCTAGAATGCTTGCTCTGGCTTAACCCGGCATTCCTAATGGTTGATATTTTAAAGCTGTTGAGGTTAAAGTGCAGTTAGCAAATTGGGGTCCAGGCAAACTGATATATTTGTGTATTTGAGTGTCCTTCATGAAGGTAGTGTGTCTGAATTAATACTGAATTAAGCACTTCTCAGGCCCCAATTCAGCTCTGATTGTGGGCATTAAGGTTGATTATTTATCTCATGAGTCACTGGAAATACGACGCAAATCCTCTAATATGATCTATTTTTATTGTTATTTTTATTATTACTATTATCTCCGTTTTCACTTTTGTGGTACTATTTACTGTGACATTATCCGAAAACAAAGTTTCGTTCGGCTTTCTTCTCATATCTTCCTCGGCCTGACCGAAACACCACCAACCATTATACTAAAAAGTTACGATATACTGTTATTATACCAATCAGTATGTACTGGTACCCGGTAGATGGTTTCAACTAGCCGAGTGGGCGAGCAAATGGCTTTGGAAGGAATCATAGAATATCACTCTTTAACTTTCTGAGCCATTTTCAGAACTGTGGCTGCGTGCTAGCGACCAGTGCGACCCTCTGGCGCACCCCAAGCACCCCCAGCTCAGGCGGCACCCGTAGTAGCCTTTAACTTGAGAAATTCCATCAAAGGCTGCCAATCAGTAGCGCACGAGCCAAAAGTAAAGTCTGAGCAGTAGTGCTGAGATCCTTGTCACGAGTTGGCCATCGGGAGAATCTGGGTCCAAGCTCCGGCCTCCCAACAAATAACAAATGATCCTCCCGCGGTGAAGTGATCGGTATTATCTAGTATTCATCCTAGAACACATTAGCCCGTTATTATCCTTGAGAAACAGGTCAAGCACATACCGGTACGGCATTATTGTTATATCCACCAACCCAAGAGAACATACACGTCCCTACCATGTGCGGACCGAACACCAGGGGGGTCTTGGCAAAGGGCTTTCAGCTCACGGGACTCCCCTGGTGTTCGGTCCGCACATGGTAGGGACGTGTACACATCAAGGGAAAGAATAAGAAAATATCTTAGTTACTGTGCGGTATTAGAATTCCCTTTGTTTGTTTTTTTCCCCCTACCCGCTCTAGCTGATTGATTATCGTTTGCGTGCCTACCTACACGCTCGGCCCCGGTGCTTTACCCATGGGTTTGGGGCCCGGACGAAATCCCCCGCCGATCACATGGGATACCAGAGCAAGGCGAAGCGATGGCGGAATATGGGTTTCGTATTCGGCCGGCGAGAGGAGGGGTGAGGGTGAGCACGGTAATCGCAGCTAAAATACCAGCCCAGTTCGATATCAAGCCTTTTTATCATATATTTTCTGAAGGGAAGATAAAGTGAAATTCGGAAAACTAACTCATCTCATACAATCTTATCCCTTCCTGCCATGTATGGTATGGTGCTCATATCGCCATATCTCCTCTCCATCGAAAAATTTGCGTTAGAATTTCCTGTTTTTCGTTTTCATTTTCCCTTTTTCTTTCAATTCCCTAGCCCAGCACCCATTCTTCCCCCATCTCAATAGCCGTCTTTGATAATTGGGCAGGCCTACTATATTTCATCCCTTCACTTACACTGTCTCTCGTTTCTTCGCTTCACTTTTCTCATTTCAATCAGGACTTCCACCTGGAGCTCCGCAATTGTGACGGGTCTCATATCACATGCACAGTCTATTCCTCGATACATTCTTTGGGTAGAAACGTATCCGGTATACCGTCCCCTCGGGTGGATCCCACTACCGGTATCTCCAACTCTTTCTTTTTTCTCATAGTGTCTGCTCGAGTGGTTTGCTCCTCAAGTACTCAAGTACTAGGAGCGCATGCACGTGTGGGACGGTTTTTTGGGGTTGTTTTCTCTTTTTCTTTAAGGCACGGTTGTGATATTTGAGCATGCATCCCATTTTCCACCCATCGTGTGGGACGCCGGATCCTCGTTTATCTGTGTCACCCAAAGTATGGAGTAAACGTGCACCTTGGCGGAACAAGCCGTGTGATTTTTTTCCTCATAGGTGATGGCTCGGTGGCTGGTGGCCTTTTTTAAGTGGGGGTAGCAGGCGAGTGAGGGGCTGTGGTTTTATTGATGTTGTCATGGAAAATGTGGTATTGGCGGGGTGAAACGGTGGGCTTAGTTCCTTTCTTTATCACGCTCCAGCACTGCACTCGAGTACGTGGGAGCTATGAACTGGTGGGCCGGCAGGCCCGGCGGAGGGTGGGGGGGTGGGGTTGTCATGCCCTAACCTTATCGTGATATCTTTGACAGCCCCTGTTGCAAAAACAACTGGTTGTGCATCACGTGTGGGACTTTACCGAGAGCCGAGAAATTGAGCTAGAGGGAGATAAGAAGGATTATTTCGAACTTGTCACTCGAGTGCCCCAATGTACCAGTACGTACTCAAGTACTTGCATTTTATGTGCCTATGTTATGTATTTATATATGTGCTACTCAGGAACTACGTTGCGCGGGCCGGGCCGGTTCATTCATTTCCACTCTGCTGCACCCTACTCGGGTGTGACCACAAAAATCGGAAGGCATACCGTAACCCTTGCCTTCATAAAGATTTGTATGAGGTCAGCAGAAATCGTTTTGCGATTTTCGCTGACACACCCGAGTGCCGTGGACCGAGTAAGTGTTTCGAATTACCTATTGGTTTCAATTTGACAGGTTTCTCGTCTAAATCCCCGGCGTCCGAGACTATCCCACAACGACCACCACCGGCGCAACTCGATTCTGATCAAGTGGCACAGTAACAGTGCTGGCGTTAGCTAAAATACCGGTACAATCAGCCCGAGAAAAAGCAAAAACAGAACTGGGAAGCTGCTTAAGGCAGTCAGTTGATCCCGGTTTGAAGTGTCCTTCCCCCCACGGAATCGATTTCTTACGAACACTATATTACGGGATTCCTTAATTACTTTCTTTCTCATCATCACCACCGCCGATTATCATTATGATTTTTGGCGAACACGTGCCCCTGTACCGAGTTGTCGGTATCTCTATCCCAAGGGCTGAGTCGCCTAGTTTACGCAAGCTGAAACTTGAAATGAGCAGAGTACCATGCTGTTGCTGGAATTTAGATGACAGGTATTGTTAGAATAAGCGTGTATATCATAAATGGTCCCTATTTTGTTTTTCTTCTTTTCTTTCCTTCTCGAATTCGGTTTTCACTGTGCTAGTAGGTTACATTTCGTCGGTGAGAGAGGGGTTTTCTCTTTTAAGCTGAGGGAGGGAAGTCACGAGGCCTTGTATGTGTTGGCCTGATAGAGAGTCTGTGGAAACGAGATGGTGGAGGGTTGTGACGGGAGCTAGAGTAGAGAATTCACCCTAGGTTTATTAGGCCTTGTATAATTGTCCGTGCTCATGGGGTCGCTTATACTTGCTTTGCGCCCTAGCTAAAAAGATCTATGCGTGGAAATGGTGCCAGATCTGCAGAGAGGTGCATGATGCACAGTATGATACAGGTATTTCGGTGCCTGGGTACGCCAGAAAAATCCGTATTATCACTAGCTTGGAAACTTACGTCGACAGTTTTGGGAGGATTCCATTGTACCCTAGGGGCCCCCCCCCCCCCCC
>Ga0307507_10003187_pt1 | contig 32496 bp, 17 predicted proteins | sample 7_EM_MG_FD_207223 | JGI IMG/M metagenome (GOLD analysis project Ga0307507, IMG submission 207223) | Populus trichocarpa ectomycorrhiza microbial communities from riparian zone in the Pacific Northwest, United States - 7_EM | ecosystem: Host-associated > Plants > Roots > Unclassified | place... | reverse complement strand
TATTATAGGACTTTATTATTAAGTTACTAAAGTTAAGAGATCCTATTATAGGATAAGATTATAACGCGATTTTAGTAATAGTGGATAAGCTAATAAAGTGGGGATACTTTATAGCATGCACTAAAGAGATATTAGTAGAGGATATTACTAGAATCTATATAAAAGAAGTGTTTGTAAGATATGGAGCACTAGACAAGATTATATCGGATAGAGATCTAAGATTTATAGTAGCATTTTGGGAAGTGTTTTTGGCAGAATAAGGGGTTTGCGCAGCAATATCTATAGCGTATTATCTGCAGATGGACGGATAAACGGAAAGACTAAACTAGACACTGGAGTAGTATCTAAGGCATTATGTTAATCACATACAGAATAATTGGGTATCGTTACTACTAGTTATATAGTTTGCATATAATGTAACACCGTAAGAAGGAATAAGGACATCACTATTTAAGGCAAACTATGGATATAAGCTAAGAACATCGTTATCGCTACGTTAAGTAAAAAAGACGAGTAGCACAGCTAAGTAAAGAATAGAGACGTTAATAAATCTTTATGTAGACCATAAAGAAACAGCTAAACTAGTATAAGAATGAATAAAAAGGTACTATAATGCTAAGAGATCTAAGGGACCAGATCTTAAGGAGGGGGATAAAGTGTGGCTACTATATAAAAATTTTAAGAGTTAACGATTAAGTAAGAAGTTAGACCACGTTAGACTAGGACCCTTTGAAATTAAGTAAAGAATTTTATTGGTTATGTATAAGTTAAACCTACTAGCCAAAATGAAAATCTACCCTATATAGTATATCGCAATGCTAGAACCAGTATACGGAAATGTCGAGCCGCTAGTCTATAAGGCAGACATGTACAGAGGATAGGAGGAAGACGAATAGCAAGTTTTAAAGATTATTAGTTATAAGGATGTAGATGACAAAACATAGTATAAAGTAAAGTAGATAGGCTATAGTAAGACTACCTAGGAACTACTAAGCAACCTAGAGAACGCTATAGGAAAGGTATAGGAGTATCGGAAGAAAGTAGGTTAGGCAGCATTAATAAGGAAGGATCGCCAAAGAATGAGTTACCTAAGGGGGACCTAAGAGGAGCAATTGCTGAGCTACTTAGAGTTGTTTTCTTTGCAGGAGGAGAGATAATCCTTTTATTACCCAGCTTAGATAAACCCTATTAAACTAGTTTCCACTCCTTAGAATAAACCTTCTTATATACTTTCTTAAGACAAAGCAGACGAGCATAAGTAGAGGCATGAGCTTTAAGGGTATAACGCTCCTTATCTCTTACCCACTTAGTGCGAGCGTGGTCTTCGTTCTAGAGACGACGAATCTCGCCCAAGGCACTAGAGAGCTTAGCGTCAAGTTTTATAGCGGTAGATTAAACACGAGACCCTATAATAAGTTACTTAGGGAACTTAAAGACTGTTAAGAGTTATAGGACGCGTATACTTAGCGTTAGAGATAGAGCGAACGTCGCAAGATGAATAAATGTTTGCCTTAGTGCACTCCAAATAAGAGGAAGGTTGTTAAGCAGTAGGACTTGCTAGCGCGATATAGACCAACCCCTCTTTTACATAACGAGAATATGGAGACGGCATTACCTTACCTAGTAATAGTATAGAGGAAACCATACGCGCACGATAAAAGGTTGAAGAAGAAGAAGGAGCTTTAGGTATAATAAGTATAGATATTAACCAGACTAATTAAACGGACATTATACCTCTAGTGGATAACTTGGAGATGTTAGGAATCTTCAAGGACGAAGATAAAGAGGAGGGAGATGGTGTTACGGACGCTTTAAGTACAATGTTACGACTACTTGGAGAAGAGTCGCAGGAAGCTAGTTGGTTGATATAGGCACGGTCCAGAATGGATCCGGTAGAACTATGTAACGAGGAATAGTAGCCGAGGTCACGTAATGTAATCTATATAATCTATGTAATCTATGTAATCTATAGAATAGAGTAGACAGAGTAGACAGAGTAAACGGAGCGAAGGGATTTCTTAGGAGTACGGTTGTGTATTTAAAGGACCACAGTTCCTACCCAGATAGTTCTCTCTTTATAGTGAATCTTAGAATACAATTGGAGTTAATCTGTTGGGCAACCACTCCACTAGTTATTATTACGTTGTTGATTTTGTTCTTACCTACATACCTAGTCTATTGACAGAACCCACCGTAGTTCCTGCTATAAGGTTCCGTTATATCCAAAGATATTAATGCTATAGTTTGGTAGGTACTACACCTTGCTAAAGTTTAGTGTATGCGTCTCTCCTATATCTATAGCATAGATAATCGTCCTCTTACTAAAGCTAAGCGGCGTAGCTTCTCCACTTACTGTGTTAATTAATGGTAGAGATACTAGTACATATATACCAGTATTAAAGTCGTTAATTAATTTGGCGATATAGGTTTCGGCTTTAGTATTAAATAGTGTTCCTTTCTACTTAATCGGTGATTAATTCTTCCTGTTTAGGTATATATAGAGGTACCCTAACTCTTTCTTTGCGAATATATAAGCATCGCTATTATCTAAGTCACTGCGAGCATTGTTATCGTCTAAGGAGTCACTGCTAGGTTCTTCCTTCCTGCTCTTGCTGCCTAACTTCTTCTTATTAGGTTCCTAATGTAAAACAAACTTCTTGCCTATCTTTTCTTCCTATTCGCAATGTAGCTTCTTATTTATAATAAAGCAGTTTTTAGGTTTATAACGGGCGTTTGGCTTCTTACAGTTCTTATAGTACTTTCCCTTACTCTTCTCCTTATCCTTCTTTACCTTTTGTTTGCCCTTCTTATTAGGCTTCCCCCCATACAATATACCTCCCTCGGCCTTCTTATCCTTGTTTTGTGCCTTATCTATAATATCTTTAATTAACGCGAAGAGTAATAGTCAGGTTAATTCTTTTTAAGAATTTAATCGCTGTTGTTCTGCCCAGATAGGCCATACGTTAGATAGGGCCATAATAAAGAGAATTAGATGCCATAATTTAGGTGGGGAAATGTTAAGGTTCACCAGCTTTTCAATAGCCTTTTTAAATGCGATAATAAAGTGCTTAAGATTAGGGTAGTCGTCATACTTAATCTTCGTGTATAATTTAATAGCGTTATAGCTAAGAACTGCTCTAGTTCCCTTATACTAAGTCTATAGAGTTACCTACATCTCGCGCGCTAACTTGCATCCTACTAGCATCTATGCAGGGGTACTCTTAACATTAAGCTTAATAATAATCTTTATGCTTAAGTCTCTAGCTTCCTATGTTAGCTATACTGCCAGCTTTATCTCATTAGCTTTCTTATTAAATTCATCCATATATTTGGGTGCTTTTCCCTTTTTGTAAATATAACGTCTTAATCCGTTCACAACGGCAATATCCTCTATTGCTTCCTTCCATGCGACATAGTTCTCCTCTCCCTTTAGCTTTATGCAATTGGGCAGTAGGTTCTTGCTGCTACTACTTTTACTTATTCTAAGTGCAGTAATTGGATATTAAGTTAATTGGGAACTCGCTGTATTTATGTTGCGGTATTGTAATTAAGATCGTTCTAATTGGTTTCAATCACCGTCTACTTCTTAAGTCATTGGTAGGTGGTATATGCTACTAGACGCGTCGTGGTTGAGCTCCTAATACGCGTCGTATCGATCGTCGTCCAGTTACAAGCTCGACCTGTTACTATCTCCTACCTGCTTCTTAGCTCTCGTCTTCTAATCAGACTCAGCGAGTTAAATAGGTTAGTGAGGTAGTAATCAATTCCGCGGACAATACGCGTCCTTTAATCGTTTGACAACTGCTGTAATTATACATTACAGCTCTCTCCACGCGTTATTTGAAAACGCTATGTTAAAACCCTCTATAGGCGTAGCCGGGCTCATAACCTGTCAAGGCTGGTACTCGACGAGGTGCAGCGGAGGTATAAGGGAATTAGATGCGTATATCAAGATACATGGATAAGAAGTTGTTGTATTGTTAATACTATTCTACAGGTGGATTCTGGTGGATTTCATACTCGCTTAGCTCACGTGACCAGTACACGTGACTACCCCATGACTAGTCAGTCATAGACAACGACTGACACTTTTAAACCCTACTTAGTTAATATTAACGTGATTTATAATCTCTTTAAGCCGATCTATTATAACTATCTAAGAGTTACCACTTTCCCCTATACTTATATATCCCTAAAACCTTAAGGTTAATCCTTCTAGCGTATTTATAGGTACTATTTTAGGTGGCATCTTATTAACTGTTATTGTAATGTGTTTTGCCCTACGTCGCCATATAACTAAAAAGACATTAAGTACTTGTGAACTTGTTATAAGCGCGGCGGGATCTAATATATATACTCTTACAGTTATATACTAAAACCTTGGTAGTAAATATATAATAAAGCCTTATAGGAAATACTACAGTAGACTTGTTAATAGGCTAGATATATAACTAAATATAATAATAAGATCTAACTATAGAGTAAGTGCCTAACAGATTAACTTTAATTAATTTTAAGATTTACTATAAAGAGAGAACTATTTAAGGTAGAGACTGTAGTCCTTTAAATATACAACCTAACTCCTAAGAAATGTACTAAGTACGTTAATATATTAGTACGCTGGTATATTATACGTTTTTATATTTATTAGGAAAATATTTATAGGCTAGGGTTTAAACTACCCATTAAGTGAAAATCGAATACTGCTAACTAGGCCAATTGGCTGCCAAATACCTATCGTTAACGTAGTTGACGTAGTTAACGCATTTGACGTTTTTAACACGTATATCTATCTTATAGATAAAGGCCAATTAGAACGTTTAAAAAACCGTACGTCTATTAAAATTTAATAGGTTCTTAACCTTATTCGTTATAACCGATATAGTAAAGAGAAAAGCACCCTCTAACTCTCCCTCGACGCCGGCAATATTAGAGCCTTAATAGTATAGCAAATTCTCCGCTTATTAAATATGCGAAAGACGAAGCTAATACGTAAGCCCGGCCTTATAGCGTAGATAAAGAAGAATGGGCTTAAACTTTACCTCCGCTATCCTTTAACCCGCTAGCGTCTATAGAGTAAGTAGTTTATATAGGACACCCGAATTCAAGTAATACGTATAGTCGATTACGTTAATCTAATTAGCTATTCTTATCGATAACAAATAGACGAATTTTAGCGGGTTAAGGGCTTTTTAGAGTTTATATATTAGGGCGCTTTTATATATGATAGGAAAGGTCCTTACTATATTTAGGCCCTATAAATAAAGAAGAATCGCTTTATTACTACTATAAAACCTATTAAAATTAACGCTAAGAAAAAGGCTACCACGAAGAATAAGTAGAAGCTTACTATAGCTATAAGACGTATAGGACTTTAAAACCTTAGAGGAGCTAAACCTATATATAGAAATAGGATAAAAAGCATAGTAAGCTTATAAGAGGCAATAGTAAAGGAATTAATTAGTATCGCTATATAATCTTCGTTGTTAAGCTAAAGCTTATACCCTTTACTTTAGCTTATAAAAAACCGTTCTAGTATACTAATTTAAGAAGATAAGGTTTCGCCGTACGTCTCTCTCTATTATAACCTTCTTATAGCCCTAATATAAATATTATAGAGCTAGCGTAGCCTTACCTTAAGAGAGCCACTACTAAAAAGGACGCTTTTATAACCCTATACCTACTAAGAGAGTATAGAAGAAGGCTTAGAATGATTTTAAATAGTAGCAAATTTAGCGGTAGATTAAGAAGATTCTTTAGTATATTTAAGAGATAATAAGGCTTAATGGAGGTAACGAGTACTATAAGGGCTTATTAGATACGCCTTAGCGCATAGGGCCTTTAGAATACTATATTCCGTAAAATAATTAAAAGGATATATTAGATAAAGATAAGGAGAGCCTATGGCTAAAGGTAAAGGTAAAGGCTAAGCTAAAAAAAAGCGCTACTAGAGTTGCTTTAGCTGCTATTTTCGCTATATAAAAGGTTTAAGAAACGGCTTAAGATCTACCTTAAGCTCTACCTTAAGCGCCACGACAAAATCTACGACGTCGCCTTCTAAATAAGGCCCTTAATAAGACGTTTATTAAGTCTAAGGAGCTATCCCTTCGCCCGTCGTGTTGTGTCCAACGTTATCGATAAGATTTTAGCCAATGAGGAACCCTAGATTGACGAACTTTTGGTGTTGTATGCACGGACCCATTATCTTATCGATAAGTTAGGACGCCGACGGACGAAGGGATAGCAGTAGAAGCCGCAGTAGGCTAAGTTATTAAAGAGGCTATAACGACGAGGTGGTAGGCGGAGGTAGTAACTGTATATATTATATATATTAACGCCTTAATAGGTGTCTAATATGACGTTATCTATCTATCCTTCTCATCGTAGAGAGTCAAAATCCATCTTCTACTCTAGCCTCCTCCCTAATTTGGAACGCCAAGAGCTGATAACGTGGCGTTTTGGTGGCTTATTAGTGGCGCAGGGGGGCGTCACTTTTAAACGCTGCCTCCGTACATGCATTCGCAAGACATTCGGCACCAAGACATTAAACCTTCTAACGTAATCTACAGGGGTAGCGACATATTTTTCACTGCTTTCAGTAGCTCCTCTAGATTTGAGATTGACCCGACTACTTCGACGGAAAATCCAGCCCGTACGTCAGCAATGTATGGGCTCCGGAGCTTGTTCAAAATCTCCTTGATGGCCAGTACAGAAGACACGGCCGTGGAAGTGACATTTTTTCTCTGGGTTATGTATTTGTCGAAATGCTTATCCTCATCGACAGACGAACCGTTTCCGACTTTTGCGCCTTCGGCATCGCCAGGAAAGAAGCCACTTCACATGGCTTCAGCGCACTAAATGGTTAGATTTCGTACGGACCCCCAATATTTTGCGAGGTCCTTGACCACGTAGAGCGGTGGTTTACGGATAGTCATAAAGAAGTCCATGGATTTTTGGGCACTGCATCTGACCAATGCTTGCAACCAAACGGGAAGATAGACCGCAGGCCTCTGTAGTATTGGGTGATCTACAGAAACAGCAGCACTTACTAGTAGTGGTAGATTGCTTGTGCTATAGCAAGCCAACCCCAACGCCCCGCACGCTGCCGCACCGACCCAGACTACGCACACTCACAGCGTTCCTGGTTCAACAGGAAAGCGCTCAAAGAAGCATTATGTGGATTCTATTGAAGCATGGTCTAGATATTCCGCTGGTATCCGAGACGTTTGCGATTAGCGTGAGGCTTTGTATGGACTCTTCGTGTGGTTAACTGTTTGGAGGGCAATGTACATAATTCGTGCTGGGATGTCATCGGCTTTTTCTCACTATTTCCAGTGAAAATTTTGAAATTTTGTGTGCTTGGGCTTATTGGTTCCGTGTGTCGGGTTCCCAATCGGTCTCCGTAATTATAGGACTTTAGAGTATATGCGTAAGAGCATTTTGCTAGAAGTATCATTTGTTTTACAGTGTAATTTATACAACTAGTTGAGGTATTAGAGATAGATTGGGTAGGCTTAGGGACTCTTATGGTTAATATTAAAACTTAAAAATATCTACCGTAGATGCAGATAGACTAGAGAAGGTAAGAAAAGGTTCGATCAGTAACCTGGGTAGAGAACAATGTGTGTACTCGAGAGGTTCAGAAAAGCTTTTGTAAAGTCTTATGCTCATTGGAAAGGACAAATCTATCAACATGTGGAAAAACGTGCTCTTGGTTTGGCGACTACCAATGGAACGTGCACTAGACATAAACACGCATAATTTGTTGCCTTTTATCAGGCTTCAACACCGCAGAGTAGTATTGCCGAGAACTAGGCTAATCTTCATTCACACCCTGGGGCTGTGTACCGGAGCATCCTCCAATTGTTTTCCTTACTCCAGATAGCGGGAATTTATCGTGATCCTTTTACTTGCAGATCTGATGCGCGTTCGCTCCGAGTCATGCGATTACCCGTAATCCAAAACGCGTTATCGTGGCTTAGTACGATATGCACGTATGTCGGCAATTTTGCCCGTATCCGGTGTTTTAGATGTTTCAGACTCCGCCAAGACTGAATTTCAGCTTCGTATCGAGAAGTTCAAAGTAGACTTGATGAATCTCAAAATTTCTTGCCAATGACTTAATTTGCTGCGTCCTGGCGCCTTCCTGGATAGCTACCTTAAAATGAAGAGCGAGGCCGAGAATAAGGATGATGCAGTGATAAGATGCACGACGCATACATACGCAAACCTTAGTGATTCAAATAAAGGCTAATGGTGAAGGTAAATTCCAATAGTTTAATATTAACAATGGATTGCCATAAGGAATGTGAATATTACAGATTCATCCCACACTATATAGTCAGCATTAGCTAATATACAGTCGAAGCAGTGTAAAATACAGCTGGGAGGTTGCTCGTTACACGGAAAAGCCACCTCTGCACTAACCATATGATCTTGGAAGAGTCTGCAGCGAGAACCTGTTGGTGTCGTTGCAGCTGTTGAAACATTGGACAACGCTTCGGAAATCGCCGCAGGGAGTGGCGAAACATCAAATAATTTCTCTAATGTATTGTAATCCATTCAATGCCCGTTAATTCCTAATGTTATCCGCCATTCGCATTCGCTATGCCTATGCAGGCGAATTTGAGAGTATTCCTTTGTGTCTGCAGTGCCTCCTCTGCCGTCACGTCCACACTTTCGGCATTGATCAGGGTTCACTAAATTAATTAAGCCTTACTGGCGATTCATGCGGGCGGCTTGTCCACGGGCGAAGAGTAGATGCCGACCGCGCCGGCAAGGCAGCTTTCGATGAAGCTCTGCATCGTTGAGAGGCTGAGGCAGAATTGAGGAGGGGAAATGTGGGACGTCTTAAGGTTGTGGACGCCCAAGGCCAGCCACAGTTGTTGGTGGTCTTAGGAGAGTTCGATGCTATATTTGGCGAAAAACGGGCTGGCCGCTCGTCCCGCTCCCTGTCCTCCCCAGTTTCCCACTCGTTCTGGTGAGGCGTAGTGGAGAGATATCGCCGAAGCCGTCTGCCTCAGAATGGGCATTTGCACCATCGAAAATGGGAAAATGAGTAGAGGATTGTAAAATGACCTGGTGAAATGGCAATTTCAAGCGGTCCAACCGTGCCTTTTTCAGCTTAGCAGAAAGCTAATAAGCCCCCTGCCGATGTGCATGCCCTCTCCGCCGCCGCCGTAGCGTTGCGATGCGAATCCTCCAGCCCTCATCACTTCACAGCCCACCCGCTGGACAGGCTAAGTCTCTTGAAACCAACACTCCTCCCCACCTCCCATTGTCAACTCAAACAAACTTGTAATCATAATTCACTCGTTTGCCGCCGAATTGCTCTTGATACTCGCTCAGGTACTTACCTACCTTACCCCATACCCTTGACAGACGCGTGGACAGGTCCGCGATCCCGGGAACCCTTGTTGGGCTGACTTTGCCATCTTGCTCGAGCTGAGCCTCGCAAGACTTCAATTCTAACACCATTGCAAAAGCAGACCGTGGCCGTGGCTCGTTTTTCGTTTATATACACATTTCTGCATGAAACGCTTGGTGATTCCCCGGCGTGTGCGAGACTGAGCCCTCGAGCAACCTGTCTTGCGTATACTCGCAGCTCTCCAAAACAGTCCACCAATGCGCTCGCAAAAGCATAACTACCGCACTCTGGATGGCCTAAATACCGAGCGAGAATCTGTGCCTGCGAGTGTAACCTCCACCGCGTGGTTTGGAGTACTGAAGCTGACTCGCTGCAGTGGTATTGGCGACTCTTAGCTCTTGCTGCATCATGGATGATGTTAGGAGGGTGCGCAAACCAGCGGATATTCCTACGCGACTGTTCATAAGGCTAACTATGCTATGTACTAGATACCTCATCACGCCGGCGCTCTACGATAGCGATCCGAAACTCCGGTTGAGCAAAGGAGTCCTCACCGTCTTCGTCGTCGCCCTAATGACGGCCGGATACTCGTTCACTGCGCTCCTCTGCTTTTCTTGCCGAAATGAAATATTCCAAGCGGAAGCTATATTTCTGTACAAACCTTCCACATTCCCCATTCACTATTCTGAGATAATACTAACCCCTCACTCCGCAGCCCCTCCCTAGCCTCCTCCGCCCTCGGATTTCTCACCGTTCTCTACAATTTCGCCTCCAGCAAACGCTTCGTCTGGAACACCGCCGCCATTGTCAGCATCGTCCTCGCCGCCAGCTCCAGCGTCATCTATGGCATGCTTCTTTGGTGGACACACCGCAGGATTGTTCGCATTCGCGCGCAAACTAATTCTCGCTCAAACAATACGTGGTCAGATACGGCTTTCTACACCAACTTCATCCCAAACATGTACCCGTCAGCGCGGACACCTACAGAAGCCCCCCCGCTCACTGAGGATGATCTGGTCAACCATCAGATGGCCATGCTACTCATGAAGACCGACCCAGGCCCATCCCCGGACGCGTCGCAAAGCACATTTCGCATTGACCTCCCGGAAGACAATGAAGAGCGAGACAGGCTAGAAAATAGCGCCGAGCTCTTAGCTACGCCGCATACGACTCATCAATATTACTCTCCGCGCACTCGTTCTACAAGTATAACGAACACCGTAAACTCAAACCACGACCGGAGCGCATGGGAACGGTCAGGGCAAGATAGTAGGGGCCGAAGCGATATTAGGCCGAGCAGAAGTCTGAACTCTGGCGGTCATTCGCGGGCCGTGAGCCGTGAAGAGCGCAGAAGGGAGATCGAGCTAGGAAGATATCACAGTCACCAAAGTAGCCAATATTCAGCACCATATTAAGCTCGCATTTTTAGTTAATTCTGTAAATTTAGTGCGGGAAGGATGGGAGTTATGGGGCGTCTCTTGGAGTAGTGGAGGCAGGTCTTGCCTAGTATTTTGGACTGATGATCGACATGTTTGGATTAATCGTCAATATGCGAACCTGGAGGATTTGGTTATGAAGTAACTCTGTGTCCGTTCAAAACCTTCGGATTTACGCTGTTGCCAGCAGAATATACAGTCTAGTAAATATATCTATTCTTCAACCTGCTCCCTAGTGTGGAAATTGGTCACGTGGGGCGGGAAGACCATCTCCAGAGATCTGGTTCCCATGCCTTGGGGCCTTCATTATGGAATCCCCACAATTGAATCGATCGTTCGGTAAGCCTCCAGATGAGGCTCCAGATTTGGCTTCGCACAATACGTGATTGACATCGGAGAGCGATTCGAGTGAGCCCCTCTGCCACCAGGCCTCTATCGCGACCCCCTACTTTGGTGTAGTAATGGAGCCTCCTCCTCGGCCAACGTCCTCTCTGCGATTAACGTGTTCTACACCTTCGCCCACCTCCCGTAGGAGCCGTGGTAGAGCTACAGCGACGCCCGCGACGCCCCCAGAAACAAGCTCACCGCAATTATGAAGGTTAATAAGATAATAATATTATAAAGAGCTTGCAAATGCGACAGCAGTATCGTGATTGGGGTGTGTGGAGTCGCCATATTACAAGAAGTCGTCACTTTGGCGCGTATATGAGAGCTCCAGATTGGTATGGAATATGGAACGGAGGCTCGAAGACTACATATTAAAACGGTGCCAAGAACCTCATTTCAACTACCGTATACAGTATAGCTTATAAATTTGACGCGCTTACCGATATGGAGGAGCTCCATACAGTAAAACTGGTTAGTACGATACCAATGGTATTGTTATACGTAGAGTCACGTGTTGGGTTAATAAGCAATAAAAAGGGGGGCTTTATACTTAAAAAGACTTAAGGCTTCCACCTTGCCGACTAAATTGGGCTCCCTCCCATACAAAATCTCTACTGGTTATACCGATTTTGGTTGGGGAGACTTAACAATATCATCAAAAGTCAAGGGGTGTAAATCGTAATGTAGAGTATATCGTATTAACTAGTTTTTACTGTATTCAAAAGTCGTCAGATCTACCGAAAAACAACCTCATATTCAGATTTGAGCTCCATATCGGTTGAATATGGAGCCTCCATATTGAATATGAGGTTGCAACCGAACGGCCCCTTTCAGATTCCATTCCAATGGCTTTAGATTGCACACAAAGCCACAGACGCATGACATATCAGAAAGGAACACGCTCTTTCTGCCGTACTTTCGGTTCAGATTCGATCTGACGCTCAAACATTCCCTAATAAGATGGCGTCCACCATAGTGGCGGTGTAGGCATTAACCTCATGGTGGATTAGTCCTTCCGCCGATGCCTTTCGTGGCCGCTATCAGAGTAAGCGCGTAGCCTCTAATGCTAGACAGCCGCCCTAACTGTTTTCCAGAGATGAGATCTTCTCCGGTATCACTAGCCGTGTTGATAAGGCTTCCACGTCACGCAATGATACCAGGACGGTGGGGGGAGATATCGGGAGTGTAACAGCCCACAACAATGTCAACTCTGCCAGTACCACAGCAATTTTCAAGAAACAAACGCCGAGGCGAAGATAATGTTAGAAAATCGCATAGAGTGCGGAGCATGCACGTCGCCGAGCGCGAATACTTCTCGTACCAGTCAAGTACACCAATTCAACTGAAGGGGAGAGTGTGGCCTAATCGCAATTCCACAAAGCTTTAGACCTGAATCTGCGGCTTAGGCTCCAGAAAGATTTTGTCAACAGGTACGAGATAGATTACTGTATGCCGGGGCCCGGATTCATACGTCTCCGTACCGAAGTATTTGACGAGTTGCCATGCATGTCCATGAAAGCACCAAGGCACAGGCTGATAACGGCCCAACCTGAAGAAAGTTCGGCAATGCTTTCAGGATTGCCTCAGTGATTTTCATGAATTGATTAGCAACGTATTCTGTGAGCTTCAGCGAAGATTTTCCCGATACAGCGAACCTCCGCTCTCGACATCACAGATATTAATGGCGTTTATCAAAAAATAGATTTATATACACGAAACTGCGCTGTTTCTGAGATTCTAGTAACTTCGTCACCAAACCGGATCAAATCATCAGGAAGTCTGTTTACAGCCTCCTCCGCTCATCATCTTGTACAGTGCAAAGTAGAACACATCAACCCCTACTTTAATGAAAGAAACGCTTTGGCAGGGTCCAATGGATTAACTGCTAAATTTCCGGAGCCTAGGAAGCACAACTGTAACCGACTACCGGTACTGTGGCAAGATACAAGACTGCAGCCTGGAAGGCTCCAAGACAGCGTCAGCACTACCTTCGTATATCTCGTATATCTTACTACCTGTCTCTGTTGCCTGTACCAATCGCCGCCTATTTTAGGTATATATTACACCTGATTTCCATAGATTTACAATCAAGTCGTTCATTCAATTCTCTCACACTGCAAAGCTTACAACAACACTCCAAAAGATAAAACAAGAAGCGGTCACCTCAATCGGCACTAGACCTTCCTCTACTATCCGTGTCCGAAAAAGAACTGTCGAACTGAATCGGACGTGCTTACCACTGTCTCACTACCCCGCTACTTGCCATCGTATGTCTCATCGAATGTCTCATCGAATGTCTCATCGAATGTCTCATCGAATGTCTCATTACCTATTTCCATTACCAATTACCGACTGAATGACGACTACGTCGTCATTCTATTTGCCACCTATTTGGTGTATATAGTGAGGCTCCAGAGTCTCTTGCAATACTACACGAGTCCTCATTTTCTGACCTAATTTTCGGTTCGACAAGAACATTCTGGCTTGGGAAGTATGTTCTCGGTCATCCTAGAAGAACAAGACGAGTCTCCTCGATTATGGGATGTGCAAAGCCCTAAGAAAATCCAGGCTCAACTTTTCGGGTCTTTCCAATCAAATTCGAAATCATCCCAACTTTCTGCTCTACATAACCACAAAAGGGTACTGGAATTTCGATCCCACTAGCGAAGCTCGTAACGCATTGTTATATATAACGGATTATAATACAACGAATACGGACACATTTTGGACGGCAGGTTCGAGGACGAGCACTGATACAGACTATACGAGTCACCACTAGGTCTAGCGGATATACCTCTTACCATAGCGAATCAGATCAGAATTCAGCCTTGAACTTCACACTTCACAAAACCGATACACCCCGCAAAAAAGAAAGCTAGCATCCGTGGAGAAAATCGAGTGGTATCGTTTCCTGCAAGCCCGAAATTTTATCCCCCTGCCTTTAGAGGAATAGAATTGGTCAGGATGAGGCCAGCATGCAGAATTCGACAAAGGCGAAGAGAAAGATATCCCTCTAGTGATCGAAAAGGCCCTCGGGCACTCTACGACAGCATTTGTGCAAAGTGTCCTCAGCAAGAGAATCCGACTCGCTTGCAAGACGATCAAATGCGGGCGGAGAGTCATGCAAGAGAATGCAATCAAGGAGGTGGAGCATCTGCAGCGCCTTCAGCATTCACACATTGTACGGGCCATTGGTACATATATCATTGGCAAGGACCTCATACTGCTCTATCCCGTCGCTGAGTATAATTTGGAGATCTTTATTGATCATATATATGAAAGCACAGGATCCGAGAGCGCGGCAAGATTGGTAGATTGGGAGACTTGCTTGTTTGCGGAGTTCTTTGACAAAAAGCCCTGCTTACCGGCGTTTTTCGGATGTCTATCCAGAGCGTGCAATACGTCCATTCCAATGTTACCAAACATATGGATATTAAACCCAAAAACACCCTAGTGCGGAATATGCAGGGCAACAACCTAGGCTACTTTATGCGGTACAAAGTCTACATAGCAGACTTCGACATCTCACCCTCATACTAGACGATATCCGAGTCGGAGACTGAATCACCCACCCCGTCCACCAAAACCTATGCTGCCCCTGAGGTTATTAACCAGTCAAGGCGAGGCCTAAGTGCCGATGTCTTCTCGCTCGGCTGTGTTTTCGCAGAGATGTTGGCAGCTATCGCTCAGATAGAGCCAATCGAAGACAGTGAAAAATCAACCCCTCAGGCTTCTTCGAGAAAAGAATGATGACTATGACACATCCTACCAAGGCAACATCAAAGAAGTCCAAAAGTGGCTGCTTGGAATCAAGTTTTCTTTTCTGCATGCTACCGGCTTCTGCAAAATCCGTTCATGTTGCGTAGAGGTGCCAGAGCCTTTCGAAGCTGCCAAATTTTCCTGAACCGAAGTCACGAATGGACTAAACCGGTTTTATTGTAAATTCTCTAAGCGCCATCGATTGGGGAGCATTACTACTAACGCAGGACATCTTTCAGAGAATCAAGCAGACCAAGTGAAAGCCAACTTTACATCGGGTTTGCGTCCGATATTGGAATTGTTATTAGAGGACATGTAATGAACGCGACACAGCTGCCTAGTCCCGAGCTTCCTCCAAACCCCTGTCTTGAGCACAACTCTAGATATTTCTGTGGCCGTCCCCAATCCTACATTTGGAATGTCTCTCGCCTTGCCTCCTATTAGCCTTCAGCAACCGTATGAGATCCTAGGACCATTATTTGGCTCATTTATTGTACAATATGTCAGATTTTATTACAGCAGCACAAGATGAGATGGCAACATTCAGTACACAGACCTACAATTTTACGTGAAAAAATCGTTGTCAGGGTTCTCAAGGCTGCTCACTCTTCAATCGTGGATGTTCATTCTCTAAGCATCCTGAACCTTGTTCGTCTTCTTCAAAAAGATGCCAGTATCGTCAGGGTGAGGATTTCGGTTGTAGTTAATTAGGTTTCAAAATCAAAAGAACTTCCATAGTTGTAGCTGCGAAGTCGTGACAGCTACCAGGAGCGCTCTATAAAGAAACATCATTCTATCAGTGAGCAGGGCGTTAAAGAAGAAGTCGAACATTCGACAGTCACATCATATATTACTTCCTTTGTCGTATGCCATAAAGTAATGTTAGCATGGCTCAACTTCAATGCTCTTTCGGGAGTTTCTCCGTTGCGAGACGTTCATTCTTCTTTGGAGAAGAATCCGACATCCCCACTCACCTTCCCCATCTCCACCAATCGGTCCCGCATCCCTTCCGCTATCTTACTCATCTCCGGGCCCAAATCTAAGAACTTACATCTCTCTACCCATTCTCCGACCCCATGTTGCAACACATTTCGCGCTCTGTCTTTACTGCCCTTAGTATACCCAATACTCCCATGCAGCGTCATCCGCTGCAAGCTTGCATCATATACACCCCGATGTAGGATGTTATTGTCATAGAAAACCACATCTCCAGCGCTGAGATGTACAACCTTCTGCCCCGGCATATTATCCTCATACGGATCAGTCGCCCTCTCCACATCGGTCCTCACACGCTTGTGCGATCCCGGCACAACTATCAAACTCGCATCATCATAGAGCGCCAGATTCCACTGCGCGTGGAACGCCGGCTTCCCTAACCTCTCCATCTCCTCCTCGGCCGTCGTCGTCGCCGGTATATCATCCCGGTGCCAGCGCAGCGCGAAATCCTTGTCCGGCCGCACGAGCAAGTTGTACAACTCCATAACCAGCTCGTCGGCCTCGCACCCGATTAGAAACCGCACCTGCTGCAGGAGCTCCTTGTCGAAGTAGCTGCGCGCGAAGGTCGCGTGGTCGGGCAGGTCTGGGTGCAGGAGGTGCTGCACGCCCCAGATGCCGTTGCTCGGGTCGGAGGACCACGGCGGGAACTGCTTCGGCAGCGTGCGGATGTGCGGCCATTTGCCGGCGCGGGCTAGCGCTGCGGAGCGCGTCGCGGCGGTGCGGAGGGCTTCGAAGGAGGATGAGAAGGGGAGGATGGATGCGGGGAGGACGACGAAGCCGTCGCGCTCGAGCGAGGTGCGCGATGCTAGGTAGCGCGAGGAATCGAGTTCGGCTGCCATTCTGTCTTTGGCTGTCTTGGTCTGCTGTAAAGATAGTCGCGCTGTTTTAAAGGTGGTGAGTTTGCCAACGTGGCCATAAGGAAAGAGGACCACGTCAGTTTTCTAGTAAGTCAGGGGTCTACGATGTTTCTTTAGCCAGAGATATGCATCGTTAATGGAAGTTCATGTCGTGCTGCGGGCTTCCCCACACAGACATGGAGTTGAGCGGGCGGGAAATGCCCCGAAACGACAGGGCTCTCCATCACGTGCCAGAGCGGGGGAGAGTCTGTCACCGACCCCTTGACTCGGTCACCGACTCAGTTACCCTTCTCATGTATATATAGAGGCCCTAGAGCCACATTCAATAGACAGACTTCTCATTCTTGACCTGCGCGCGGACTTCCGATTGACAGGAGCACTTGGCTTGCTGTCTTGGTGAAGATAGACACGCTTTCCTGCGCTCCAAGGTAGCTTCGAGTGCAGCCGTGCGTAGTAATTGCTAGATTGTACTCTGCCAATTTCATAGTTAACAGTATTGTGATAATATTCTGGCCGTGATATGCCCGACTGTGAGGCTCGCATAGATGCCGTGGTGTTCGATCTCATCAACTTCATCAAGTCCAAATTTCTTTCTCGGGGACCAGATTTCCGGCCATCCGACTGTGGCCCAGCAGCACAGTTCTTCACCTTAGACGTTATCACCGATCTCATCTACGGCGAGCCATTTGGGTATATAACTAAGAACGAGGATGTCCTGTTGTCTCTACGGAATATCCGGACCATACTGGCACTACATTTTCTCGTTGCTCCATTCCCGCTCCTAGCTAAACTCCTCAGCAACCCATGGGTATTCAAGATGGCAGGCCGCATGGTCCGGAGGCTTGGTTTTAACAGTCTCAAAGGGTGACCGTATTCCCCCCAATCTTCCTATCTACCTCTCCCACGGAGAATATTCGCATCTGATGCATACCAAATCTCTTTGCAAGCTAGTCCGCTTACGCCATGGCGCCTCGCAGCCCGCCTCTCTCTTTCACAGCCCGCGGTCTCACCCCCGCCGACGCCGCCGACGAAGCCCTAGTCCAACTGTGCATCCCTCCTCACCCCTCCCTTCCCCGCCCAACCATGTTCACCCAACTAACCCGCCCACCAGCCTCGCAGACTTCAACTCCATCGCTACCGCCCTGCGCCACACCCTCCTCAGCTCCCCAACCGCCCACGCCCGCCTCCTCGCCGAGCTCCGCACCCTACCGCACCCTCTCGACCCCACCGTCTCCGAAACTACCATCAACCACCTCCCCTGCCTCCGCACCTACATCCTCGAGTCCCTCCGCCTCTTCCCGCTCCTGACGCCCTACCTCCCCAGGCGCTGCCCGACGGCACGCACATCCCCGGCGGGATGGAGGTGGCGGTCTCATTCGTCGCGTTGCAGCGAGACAGGTCTGTTTACGGGGAGGACGTGGGGTGTTTCCGGCCGGAGCGGGGAGTCATGGAGAGACAGGTCGGGCTGGTGTTTATGAGTGGGCGGTTTCAGTGCTTGGGGAAGAATTTGGCGCCGTTGGAGGTAGGGAAGGTGTAACAGTGTAGTGTGGGTGAATTGAGTGAGCGACTTGATTCTAAATCTATGGAAATCAGGCAGTATATATACATAAAAGGTGTAGACAACAAGGGGTAATTGATTGAGTCATTAACCGAGTCAGTGACCGAGTCGGTGAGCGAGTCAACATGCAGGCGAGTCAGATTGGTGTTCTGGCGGTGTATGGGTAGTCGGTTACACACCCCCCTAGATTTGATGGTGTAGTCAAAGCTATAGACAATAAAATAAAGGTAGAGACTATACCAAAATAGGAAATTTTAGATACAATTTAGGAGTAATAAGGGGATAGGGTAATATTTAAGAGTCTTTATTAAATAATGCAGTAGCAATTTAATGTCGAATATCTACTAAATTTAATTGCTTTATCCATGCCTTATACCTTTAATAGGGTAGGATCTTGGTAAGACCATCAGCAGGCATCTTGTCTGTAGGGACCCATTATATGTCGATCTTTTTGTCTTGGACTTTCTATCTGAGCTAGTGCTAATAGACGTTAATATATTGTAGCTTGGTGTTAAGCTTTGGTGTATCCTGTCTTAGGAGTCATATAGTCTGCATATTATTGCATAGTAGGGTAAAATTGCGCTCTAAATTTAGACCAATTACCTTAAAGAAACGCTGCCACCAGATAATCTTAACAGCAGCTATAGATAGGGAGAGAAGCTCCGCTTTGGTAGTTAAGCGAGTCACTAATTATTATAGGGTTGCCTTCCAATCAATTAGTCCTCTAAATAGCATAAAAAGGTATCCTTAAGAGCTCTATCTGGTGTCTTTATAGTCCGCAAATGCTGCGTCGGATACTCCGTAAAAGGTAACGTCTTCTCCTTCGGGGTTTCTAAAGTAGACGTGTGCTCCGAGTACTTCGCTAGAGTATTTAATAGCTATAGATTTTGTTCCAAGGCAATAGGCAATGGATTGGTTTAATATATTAAGGTGCTTTTAATTTGGATTGGTAAGAAATTTGGCTAGTTTTAAATACGTCTTTGTAATATCAGGCTTTCTAAATACGGCGAGGTGCGTAAGAGAACTAACCTATTACTAGTAGGCTAGTGTTCTTTAAGGGTTCGTCTGCTAGTTAGACGGAATTAGTTCTTTAGTAGGAAGTAGTAACTTAGGAAATCTTCCTAGTTAAATATTAAATTAACTGGCTATTTTTTTAATATAGGAGTCTTGGTAGAGCCAGAGCTTTCTACTTAGTTAATCTTATTTAATTTAGATTCCTAGGAACCATTATAGGTCTCCTAGTACACGGATCTTGTATTAATGTAGAAGTTTAGCTTTAAATTCTTTAAGTCTTTAAAGGTCCTTTTTGGCAAATAGAACGGCAATATCGTCTACATAAAAGAAGATAATAAGTTGTCTATTGGTGTAAAGGCAGTTCATACCTAGGATAGGCTTTAATCCGAATTTGGCTAGTGTATTTATAAGCTCTTTATACTAAAGTAGTGGTAAGATTTTTAATCTATATAGCGCCATGAGTAGCTTTAGGATATATCCATTTTGATTAAAACCTTCTGGGTAATAATAGTAGACTGGCTTGTCTAGTCTTGAATTTATAAATGCGTTTATAGCGTTATACTGTTAAATCTTTAAATTAAATGCGGCTGCTATAGCTATAAGGGCACGGAATATTCGAGCAGCTAGGGTTACTGCATAGGTCTCTTCCTTAGTAATCTGCAGGTCTCCGCGGACGCATAGTTAAGCTTTTAGCTTTTATAGGTAGCCGTTACTGTTAAACTTGTATTTAAAGACCTATTTTAGCGGAAGGATCTGGTCATTGGTTGCTTCTTCCTTTAGGACAGTCTTAAATGTCCCTTAGTGTTTTAGGTTGTTGTATTCTTTTTCTATAGCCTTTTAAAAGCTAGTAGTTAAAGGGTGCTTTCTTAGCTCTTTAAGGTTCCTTGGTTTAGGTAGAAGATTATTTTAATACAGGGAGGATCTAGTTCGGTTAATATTCTTTACTAGTCCTATAGCAAAGCCAGCGTAGTAACCAAATAGGGTAGGTATATTGGCTAGTACTACTGCGTACGCTTAACATTAAATTCGTTTGGAACCTTCTAGTAGGATAAGGTTGGCAGAAGGATCGGCTAAGACCTTATTAGCTCATGAAGCTGTATTCAACGGTTCTAGCGAACCTGGCTAGGTGGGAATTGTTTTAATTATATCTAGGATATTGTCTTGAAGTCCTCCCGGTGTAGTATTTATTTCTGGTAGATCCGGAGATACCATTCTACTAGGTGTTAGTAGCTGTTTGATGTCCTTTATAGAAAGCTCTGCTAAGTTATTTAATATAGTCGTTTAATCTACATTTAAGGTAGGTCTATATAAGATAGATTTATCCTTAGATTCGTCCTTATAGAGAGGTTCTAGTAGACTAATTACCTAGATGGTGTCTTCTAATGCTTCCCTAAGTAGGTAATCGATGTTTTAACCCTTAGGGTTATAGAACAAGGTCTTGTTAAATGTAACGTCTCTAGTTTAAATGACTTTGTGAAGGCTTAAAATCCAGATTCAATAGATATTTATTGAATTGTAGCCAACTAGGTGTTCTATTAATGCATAAGGAGCTAGCTTGTCTCCCTTTCTAACTTATTTGCTTAGTGTATAGGTCTTACAACCGTATTCGTGCATATAGGTAAGTAATGGTAGCTTGCCGTAGGCAACCTTATATAGAGTTTTCCACCCTAGTTGCTTATTTGGTGTTTAATTAAGTGTATAGCTAGTAGCAAGGAAAGCCTCTAGTCCTAGAGATAGGGGTAAGGATGCTTCTAGCTGCATAGACCTTAATTGTTCTATAAGGGTTTGTCCAGATCGTTCTGCTCTACCATTTTGTTCTTTGGTATATGGTGCTTAGCATTTAAAGGTAATGCCTTTATCTACATACTGTATGTCTAGGGTATCTTCTGTTTGTTTAAATGCTTGTTTATTATCGCTCTAGAAGAAGATAACGTTTTAATGGAATCGTGTTTTAATTAAGCGGTAAGTCTTACAAATGGTAGGTAGGATGGTAGCTTTGTCCCTATTCTTAGCGGTATATATAAAGTTAAATTTGGAATATGTGTAATAAAAATGCATAATATATCTATCGCCGTTATACCCTGGTACTCTGAGGTAGATAATATTAAATGCTAGCCGTTTAAATAGTTAAGTGGCTAGAAATTCGTGTTCTTGTCTTTAAGAGATCTACTGCGTGTGCTTTGCTAGTGAGCAAACTTCATATTCGATTTTAAGCAGTGCTTGTTTGTTGGTTTTAAATTCGGTCAGCTCTATGCCAATAATATGCTTAGGAAGCTGTATAATAGCATTAGGTCCTATATAGCCGAGTATCTTATACTATCTTGTAGCTGTGGCTCCAATTGGTTTATGGGCTATGCGGCTTAGCTAGTACCTCTTAGAGGTTAAGAATGTTAATTAAGTTAAATCTAGGGTACTTATAGGCTCTCTATATATCAGTGCCTAGTGACCCCCTAGTTGTTTTATATAGTATACTATCTCCCCAGTTGCTAGACGGTAAAGTACATTTCGTCCAGAGTTAAAATGGATGTCGTTTTTAGTAGCTCTTAAGAGTGCTATAATATTTGTGAATATAGTGGGTACTAGTGCTATATAGGATAGCTTTATTTTTAACTTCCCAGTAGGTGTATTAATAGTAATGGTTACTATTCTGTAAGCTTGTATTTTTTCAAAATTTCCGCCAGTAATTAGGTAGTTGTCTTCTGCTGCTAGGTATAAGAAGGTAAAGTCTTCTTTATTATTACAGACGTGGGTATCTGCGCTAGGGTTAAGTATCCAGGTATTCTAAAGTTTAAAAGGAGTTTAACTAGTACTAAACATAGCAGCATAGCTAGTTGGTTTAGTAGAAGGTAGGGTTTTAGAATTAAAATTAATTATAGATTCTATGTTTTAATTATTCTCCTTTACTTTCTGTTCTCTTTTTTGAATTTGGTTAATGATGCGTTTAATCTAAGGTATAGATAAGATAGCTTTATCTACTTTCTTCTAGACATCTGCCCTTGGTCTCCATCCTTAAGGGCGCTTGTGCTCAGTAATGTAATAGCAGTTATTAAACCAATGTATAATGCCGCATATATATTCCTTATTCCATCTTAAATTTGAATTTAAATTGCCGTTAGAGTCTGAATTGGAATTGTTTTAAAGGGTTGCAAATGTAGAGTTATTGGCAGTTGAGGTAGACAATGCTTGCTGCATATAGTAGTGCTCCTTAAATTTCTTAATGAAGTTAATAATAGATAGGGCCTCTTTGTCCTTCTATTCTTTTTGAATAAGATTTACTTCTAGTGCTTCTGTGAAGCTAGAAGAGATAGGTTTAATTATTTATATAAAATTGTAGTGGGGCCTAAAGCCCTATATGTCTGGAGGCTCCAATTCCTCTGCTAGCTTATAGACGCTCCTCTAGTTATTCAACCATTTTTCAATGCTCTGCTTTTTGTTGTAGGCTTTAAGAGCTGTGTATTAATTTAGGACGTCGCGCTTTTGACCTAAGGTAGTAGGGGCGAGTACAGTCTTTAACTCTTAAAGGCGTTCGTATACCGTTCCAAGGTCTTTAATGAGAGGGAGGTAGGCTACTAACATCATATAGACGATATAATTGCTGATATTGTTTATGGCTTGCTCTTGCTTCTGGTGCATGCGGAGGTTGTCCTTATATTCCGCGTATAGTTAATTATAGGCAATGAGTTGGTTTGGATCTAGCTTAGCTATTAATATAGCAGTAGGAAGCACGTCTCTTGGTATAGGTTAATTTGGAGGTTCTAGCTTTAGAAGCTTGTCTTTCTTCTTTAATAGGTCAATATACTACTATATGTTGTTTATTTTAGCAGTATCTTAAATAATAAAGAACCATTGCATCCAATCAGATAGCTTTTTAAGGATAAGGTTAAATTTTGAATGAGGTCCATCTATATTAGTTATTATTTTTAGAATTTAACAGGTCAAGCAGGGTCCTAGGTTAGCGTCTTAGCAAAACCTTATTTTAACGTTTTTTAATTCGTCAGTTCGTTCGTCTATTAGGTACATTTGTCGGCCAGGTACAACCGTCCATTTGTTTGGTAGGTAAAGAAGCTTAAGACACTTGCAAAGGTGGTAGAAGTAGTGACTTCGTAAATAAGGTAGTAGATTAATTGGTTTAGCAGGTAGTGCAATCCGGACTCATAACTGTAATAGTGTAGTGTGGGTGAATTAAGTAAGCGACTTAATTCTAAATCTATAGAAATCAGGCAGTATATATACATAAAAGGTGTAGACAACAAGGGGTAATTGATTGAGTCATTAACCGAGTCAGTGACCGAGTCGGTGAGCGAGTCAACATGCAGGCGAGTCAGATTGGTGTTCTGGCGGTGTACGGGTAGTCGGTTACAGAAGGTGGTCGGGGAGCTGGTGAGGCGATTTGAGAGGAGCGTTGTGGGTCACGCGGGGTGGTGAGATGAGCGGGGGATGAGTGCGAGTTGGGTGGAGTGGCTGTGGCTTAGGGTGGAGAAGCGGATGGAGGTATGAGAGGGTAGGAAGTGTGATTGGGCAGGTTGGAGACTCGGGAAGGTTTTCAGCTTTGGATACGATGTTGCCATGGAATTGGAACGGTGGGGTCTAACCTGATGTCTAGGGTAGATATTGGTAAGGGCAGATCCTGTTATTATTAGAATTTGAGCTATAACATTAGATGAGGTAATTCAACGACATAAAAGTTCACTGCCGAATGCCTGGAATGCATCTCGATTCCATGAGACCATGGCGAGCATCATGAGCGAGCCAAAGGACAGCTTTGTCGTTGAACCTAGACATAGGAAAAGCACATCCAGCTTCTAGTTGAAAGTAAGGTTACCGAAAGTTCTGGTTCCATGTGGCAGCCGTTGCCTAGTAGTTTCCAAAAATCAAGTGAATGCATCCCAAGCGGAGAAGAAGGAATCCCAAAACCTAGTTCCTATGCAGAGCGGCGGAAACATTTCCAAGCACTTTTAGTCATTTGCGAAAGTGAGGTTTCAAGAGGAAAAGATAACGGAATGACTTTTGGAAAAAGAAAAGATGCCCGAGGACGGATTTTAACCTATAAACGCGCGTTGCGTTCCAGTCATTTGCTCCGAATTATGCTATCGAGTTCGCCATAATGAAAGCCCAGTTGCAAGCCACCAGTGTCTTTTTTCCAAATGAAAATACCAAGGTTTGTCCCACATAACCGGAAGGTCCAGGTAATCTTGTTAAACTCTGTCGTGTTAGGAATAGCGCACGGCTAACCCTCAAAGAATTCCTCTGATAATATCTCCCCTGTGTCGGTGCACTCGTTCTGCTAAATTGGTAGAGATGCGGTTGAATGGCCCACAAAACTGAAGCCATATGTTTGATGTCTTGGCCTTGGCTTTGCTCTTCCGTCCTTTTGGGTCAGTCTCCTGGCGTCTTTTCCCAATTCTTGTCGACAAAAACTTGTTAAAACAATTTCTAACCGATCTACCACTCCATCATTTCTTCTTTCTCCCCACCTGTTACCAAATGGGTTAATGTGGCTCCCTATGTTATTTCTAACCCATCTAATCCGAAAGGTCATCCTCATTTTCTACCGCGCTCTCGTATTCTGATTCATCCTCATCAACGACACTAATTTCCCTTGCCGCTGTCTTAACCTTCCTTGGTTTTAACAAAGCATACATGCTCCACTTGATGGTTCTTGTTGTGCCACTAGCAGTTGCCTTTATATATGCCAAATCGTCTCCTGCAAGGCAGAATGCGAAGGTACCGTTTTGGCCAAAGCCATGAAATAGCTTGAACAATGCTGAGGCTTTCAACAGCTGCCAATGTGTCCGGCCGCCAGGGATGCCCTGCACCCAACGACTGATGACTCGATCAGTCAAGTTGGTAGGCATTATGGCTTTATAGACATTGTAGCAGTCTTCAACACAATCGTCATAAATCTCGGGAACGAAAGCGTCGCCATGCTTCCTATTCCGAGTAACCCACATCTGATGTAGTTCCGTAAGCTTTTCCCTAAGCATCTGCAGCTCTGATTGGATCACGGGCTCAGCAGAGCCATTTTCAGTGACATAGGGATACTGCAAATCAGAGTCCCAATCTGTACCGCCCGCGAATGCATCCTTGACTTTGCGAATGGTTTCCTTTGTGTGCGGCTCAAGAACCTTGAAGTAGAGATAATCGCAAATTTTGCTGAAGTCAGGGTGCGTCTTCGTCGCATTGGAATCGTTGGATATATTCTTTCTTTTCATGTTTTCCTCCATAGCAATTCGGTAAGCGGGGACGGGAGGATTTTTCTTTTTGATATGTTGATTCTCCTGAATGAGTCGCTGGTAGGCAGCATCGTCTAACGTGTAGCCATTTTTAGAAGAGTCTACCAGTAAGTCATGAACATCGCTCATAACATTGATTCCGCGGGAATGAATGCGGTTTTCCCAATAGGAGAGCCTCTCGTGAAATTTTGTTGCTCTCCCTAGAAGACTATGGGAACACCGGAATATGAAGCTTGGTTCCAAAAACCTATTTATATCGGTCGAATGATCCCCCATTACATCTCCAAGGGTCCTTTGATCTACATGGATCCCGTAATCCTCCGGACGGGGTGTTTTGATGGGAGCCGGCGCGTTCTTGAAGGGCTTTACAAGTTCTGGTTCCCAACAAGTCCAGAAAATATCCCCATCGTAGTCCCCACCTTGGAGTTTTCCAGCGAGAGGATACGTTCCATGTACTGGAAATACTATAACATCGACAAAGTGTGCAAGCTCGTGTTTGAAAACAGCACGAACCTTCTGGATGTCTGATCGTCGACAAGCGGGTTGACGCCCAACAAGGACTTCCATGTTATTTAAATTTGGGTAGCTCTCTCCGGAGAGTTTGTCTACGAAGTTGTTCGAGAAATGGACATGGACTTCACCGGGCTTGAGAACTCTTTCTGGATCAGGGATGCCAATAAGATTTGTTGCCTTGCCCAAATGTATTCGGAGGTTCCGCTTTATGACTTCAAGTTGTTTCTCAAGAAAGCGCTGAAACAAATCTGCCAGGTACTTGAACTTTACGGGTGAGAATCCAGCCTCAAGAAGAAGTATGATCTTCTCGCTCAATGCTATGGGTAGGTTCGCTTGCCATGTTATCCCTCGGTTACGGTTACCTTCTTCCATGACAGAAGCCTGCTCATTGACCCATTTCCTTAGGCGTTCAGGGTATGCGATCAGCTCCAGCAGTTCATCCCTTTCAAAGTCCAGACGTTCATTCATAAGTTGGATGAGTTTCTCCTTAGGTACGCCTCGATCAATCAATATCGGAATGAAGGCTATGTGAAGAGAAGAAGCTACAGGAATCATCCCATCCTTAACAATATCCAATGTCAATCGACTCGGGTCATAAGTCTTGTCATTGAGGTCTTCAGCATGTGAGTCGAATTTTCGCTGTTCCTTGGTAATTTCAATCCACACATCTAAGTGAGATGGGTCAGTTGTGCCAACTGGTGCACTCAGCATCCAGACCCCTTTGGCACCTCCAATCCTACCCTGGAAGATACATGGCATCTTATCAGCTTTGTTGTAGCCTTTCCAGATTTCGCGAACGGCTCCTACAGATATTCGAGAGCAACCGTCATTCATGATGGCACGATCCGTAGGATCATAGTTTTCATCCCACTGGATATTCAGGTCGTTGAATTGTGTATCTTCCTGAGTGTCATCGGCGCCAATGCTTAGGCCCTCCCTCAATTGTGACGGCCGGAAGACTAAACCCGGGGTAGTCTTCGAATGGCCGAGCTCCAGACGTGCGTAAGCTTTGCAGAACGTCATTCCAGCATTCAATTTCAATGGTATGAACCAGTTGATTATCTCATAGATGGTCAGCTCTGGCTTTAGGGAGTGGTACATATGGTTGCGTAGTCCTTTCGAATGGTCAGACTTCGGTAGTATATCACAGCCGGAAGTCGCGAAGAGTATTATCTTTAAACTAAAAGCTCCTTCTGGTCGGTTGGTAGACTTCTTGCCTGAATTAGGGTCTACGAAATACACGCGCCACTTTCTTCCAAGAAATGTTTGCTCTCGAAGCATCCATTCCTGAAATCCCTGGAGAACGTGTTGTGTCTGACCCGTGATGTGCGGTGGAAGTTTTAAAAATGATGGGACAGATAGATACAGGAATCGGTCTGCTCCGAAGGCTCGCTGAAACCGGCAAGAGGGTAAGGATTGTAAGGTATCTAGACGTAGATTGAAAAGCGGGCCATTCTTATCCGTGTTGAAGGTGAGCTTTCCTTTGAAGGTGTAACCTTCAAAATCTTTCTCTGCAGCTGACCATGCTTTTCTGGATTCTCGTCTTCGTAGCTTGGAGCAAGCAGGAATTTTTAATATGGCTTCCCAGAATTTATCATAATCACCATAATCTGGGTCGTATTCGGACATTATGTCTTCTGGGCGTACCTTGCTTTCCAGAGCGATACGAAAACATTCCCAGCGGATGATGAACGGTGCATCTCTCATCCCTTGCGGCATTTCATGAATGGTCAGACCTTGCCTGGGAATATCACGAACTTGGTACTGAACACCCGAGCGTTTGCTTGGGCTAGTATCACAAGTCCTATTCGCACCTTCTGAAGCTGCGACAGCAAGATGTCTACTCTTAGCATCGTGGTCCTTTTGTCCGAACTCTGTTTCATTCTCTTCATTAGTATTGAGGGAAAGATCATTCAGAGGTTGTGATAGGGGTGCTTCATGTGATTCACACGCCTTTAGAGCTTTGAGTAATGCATCGTCATCCAAAGATTCTCTCGTCGCTGAGCTGCTGGGAGCGGGAGCCAAGTCCGGATAATCAACATCATCGGGCTCCGTAATTTCGGTGGAAAATGATATATTCGCTGTAGTTGTGGTCCTGTAGTCATCGCCTGAGAATACTGTAGAGTATGAGGTGGTAGTTGAAGTGGCTGTAGAGTCGAAACTAGTATTTGCTGCTGATACATTCGGTGCAGAGATTGAGAATGAACTATGAGGACGGTTTTGCAACTTCCAATCCGGGACGTCTTGATCAGGTTCTCGAGGTTGTCTTCCATATGGAGTCTTCAACAATTTGGAGGATTGCTCTTCGCCCACAGAACTCTCGAACAACCTCTTTTTTGGCTTAGCACGCTCAAGAAGATTATCCAATGCTTCGGGGTTTCGTACCGGTGGACCCATCTGCACGTGCCTATTAGGAGCCTTGGCAGCTAGCGTGGGTGATTGTGGAGGAGTTGTGTATTCGTCCTCTTCATCCGTTGGTGTCCCCGGTTGTGTTGTATGTGCAGGGGTATTGGCAGAAGTTTCAGTCCCCGCGATTCCACGGTGAACCCTCACGTCTTCAGTGTCTATAGTAAGATTGTGGCCAGCTGTGACCGAGAAAGCGTCAGTATAGCACAACATACCTCCATGATTCTACATAAGGTGATTTCATCTCGTCTCGCTTCAGGCCGACAGAATAGAAAATGACACTATTGGCTAAATCTTGGGCATGAGGGGGCTCGATTGGGGGAACACAGCACCGCATCATCTGCCTGGAGAGGTAAAGTAGAAGGATAGAGGATATTGGCGGGAAGTACCCGATCCAATGAGGCTGGATTACCCTGTCGAGACATCTACAAGATAGAGTGAAGTAAAGTTGTGCGGTCGCTTACCCAGAGGTGAACGGAGATTATGGACAGGACTTTGGTGGCGGCCTAAATCCTTCTGCCCAAATGGGCTACCAATCTCCTCAGTCAACAGCCTCAGTAAATAATCTAATTTCTCAGAACCTGAGGGCTTCTCTGACGCATGAGAGTTGAACTCTGCTAAAATCCGGTCGAGTGGCTTCCCCTTTTTGAAGTACACGCGTTGGATCTTGTTATATACCTTGTCTGGGATGGAACCATTGCTAGTGCTTGGAGAGAAGAGTTTATCCCGAACGGACAGGCCAAGGCCCCAGCGGCTCTCTAATGACAGGACAATTTCATTGATTTCATCTCCGGGCCGGCGATTGGGTGTGCATGGTGGTTCACTCTCGATACGTTCGGTATGTTCGGGTGGTCGGGGACTCATGCTCGAATAAAGTAAAGGTGACCAGATGAACTAGGTCAAAGTCAAATCAAAGTCAACACTTCAGGCAGGAAGAAGTCATTAACATTTAGTGAGGTCGGCGAGGAGAAAGGATTTGGGGGGAGGCTTCCCTGCCCGAGGGTCAGCGGGGAAAGAGCAAGATGCCGGCCTAAGATGTGCCCGACGCACCACGCTGATATCTTTCACTGTCATTAGCTAATCAGCGTGCCAAGAAATGCTGTATCACAAGAACAGCTGCAGCCCTGGATGTTTTAAGAACAATGACTCATGGGGCAGATGCATTGAAAAGCATCTTCAGTTTCTCCCCCCCCATGTGCGCAACACACAAACCTAATTTCGCTACGTCTGCAGCTAAGTTAGTATGCAGAGCTAGCAGGAAGGGGTGTAGTACGTGGTCAGGGCTTGAGCCACCCACCTCAAATTCGGAGCTCCGAGCTCGATTTTGAAGCTATTCTGAACTCCTCTCCCCGCTAAAGGTCGTGATATCTGTTCTAGATCATGGTGTTGTAAAGCTTCTTTCTCCAATTAGTATGGGCTCTAAACGCGGGCGCATATACGCTTACTGGTGTCGGCTATAAGAAGGATTTTAATAAAGGCGTACTGCTAGTCACCTATATTTAGAGCTATATTAAAGAAGGCAACCGGGTAAAACACCAAGATCTGGAGGTATTATTACAATTTGGTAGGGGAGAGGAGTTCAGAATAGCTTCAAAATCGAGCTCAGAGCTCCGAATTCGAGGTAGGCCGTGGCTCAAGCCCTGGCCACGTACCCTTCCTGCTAGCTCTACATACTAATTCAGCTGCAGACGTAGCGAAATTAGGTGTGCGTTGCGCGCACTTGGAGGGGAAAAAACAGAAGCTCGTACAAGCTGTAGACGGAAGTTGATTTATCATCTATCAACTGCACTAAGAATATCCCTTCATCAGGTGTATTTCGTCCTACTGTTATTAATAAGAGCTGGCCAATAGAGCCAATAGGATCAAGCCTCCGTGAATTTACGTGTACAGTAAAAACTGGTTACAGTAAAAACTGGTTAGTATGATACGGTTTGTACGGCCGAGCGTATCGTTATACCAATGGTATTGTTATATAAAGAGTCACGTGTTAGGTTAATAAGCAATAAAATGGGGGCTTTATACTTAAAAAAGGCCTAAGGCGTCCACCTTGCCAGCTAAATTAGGCTCCCTCCCATACAAAATCTCTACTGGTTATACCGATTTTGGTGGGGGAGACTTAACGATATCATCGAAAGTCAGAATATCGTAATTTTACACCAAAAACACTTTAATTAAGGGATGTAGATCGTAATATAGAGTATATCGTTGTAATCATATCGTACTAACCAGTTTTTACTGTACTTTGATTCTGGTGTTCGCGCACGGTCCACCTCTCGTAGGACGCCACCAGCGGAAGGGATAGAAAGGCTTGCTTCGTCGGGGGGCGGAGGCTCGTAGGTTATCTCTTGATAGAATTGAGTCCTCGGGATAACCCCGAAGAAACTTACGGCTGGGTATTTGGTTGCGGTTGGGATATTGTGAAGTCGGGTGGTATATCATGCAGTTTTAGACGCTACGGCCAATATCCATTTATGCATTTAGGATGTTGAGCAAAAGAAATCGGCTATGCCCGTCGCGAAGTCTAGACCGTCCACCTTAAACCTTCATCTCACTCAAACCGTGCTTCCACACTGTGACGTAAGGAGTAATGCCATCTTCGCGGTAGTTAAGGAGGATAACCCTGTAGAAGAATAAAATCAGTAAAACGTCTAGGTAGTTACTGAGAAGGGGTATTGCAACGTACATTCCATCAGGGTCCATAGACTCGCCAATCAGGAATTCGTAGTCCTTGAAGTTTCCTACAATCTTTTTGGCGAAGGCTGAGGCACCCTTCTCGAACTCCTTGATCTCGTCATCGCTCGCACCCTTCTTTTTCATTGCTTCTTTGACCTTCTTCATATATGCTTAAGACAATGTCAACTTGTGCGAGAATCTCCAATAGCATTGCTCTCAACTCACTCTTGAGATGGCTGAGATATGATTTTTTATCGAAAGACGTCTCATTAAGGCGGAAGGAGTGGACGACATCAATGACAGTCTGCACATTATCGTCGACACCCTCTTCAGCTTCCTCAGCTGAAGGGTTGGCACCGATATCTGGGCACCATGCACGTTAGGCACTTGCTGGTTCAAATGCGATTATGTTAAAGGTTGCAAGAGTGTAGATAATCAAGGGAGGACGGACCGATATTCTCGTTGCTAATGGCAATCTTTTTGCAGTCGGCTTCGTAAGCGACCCCGTCGATCTCCTTCAAGTTGTACGAGTCGGAGATGATCTCATCGCCGGTAATGAGATCCTGCCAAAATGCGTTAGCATATAGTATCTCACAGAAGCTTTGCGAAATGGAAAAGTTTTCGAGGCTGCGATGGCTGAAGGATGCTTGGCTTGGAGGGGCAGAGCGAAAAGGCGGGGAAGATGGGTGCATACCTTATAGATAATCATGGTGGTTGAAGGGTTAGGGAAATCAGCAAGAAATGTAAGGGAAATAAATAGAAAAGGAGCGCAATAGATCTGGGGAGATCAGACGTCTATCGACTGAAGCGGACCTTTAGGTAGTGGGCTGGCGGGGTCGAGGATTTCAATTCCGAGTCGATTCGCCGAAAGGACGCTAACTTCTTAGCCCGCCCAAACGAGCCACCCAAAATTACACTAAAATTAGCCAACTTTACCTACTAATAAATTCACCACTGAACGTGAGCGATAGGGTCATGACGGTCGGCATAGTTATGACGGTTTGGGACATCAAAACTGCGCACAGACGAAATTTGTTAGGAACTGTCATAACCATGCTGAGGGGGGGGGGGGGAAGGTAGTGTTGAAATGAGGTTATTGGGGCTAAAACTCTGTGCATTGCTTATTTTCTATATAGGTGGTTGAAGAGATTTCAAGGAACTTCGACCGGTGGTCGAAGTTCTCTGATTGGTTAGATTCCTGCCAAGAGGTTCTCCCAAGTCTCATCACGTGATATCGTTGCGGGCTTGTTTTCCAACACCCTCCCTCAAGCTCAGTCAACGATACCGCTATATACAC
>Ga0307507_10003186_pt1 | contig 32505 bp, 10 predicted proteins | sample 7_EM_MG_FD_207223 | JGI IMG/M metagenome (GOLD analysis project Ga0307507, IMG submission 207223) | Populus trichocarpa ectomycorrhiza microbial communities from riparian zone in the Pacific Northwest, United States - 7_EM | ecosystem: Host-associated > Plants > Roots > Unclassified | place... | reverse complement strand
TAAGTTAACTAGGAGGAGATATAGCTAACCTTATTAAACCCCTTTAACCAAACTTAGTATAAAGTCTAGTTATACTACTTAAAGCTATATATAGTAACCCAAACCACTAAGCTACTACTTAGAGGAAGATAAACTATATAACTTAAGGAACAAAAAGCTTCCCTATATACTTCTCTAAATTTAACCATTACGTAAAGGAAATAGGCTGGAATGACTCCATACTAGTTAATAGCCTTATTAAGTCCTTAAGCCCTAAACTGAAAACCTCCCTAATAGGTATAGACCTACTAGAAGCCCTTAATACCTATATAAATGTTATTAATAAACGGTATAATAATATACTACGCCTAACACCAAAGTCCACTCCTTAATATAATATAATAACTCCGTAAATGTCTATTAAGTTATTGTCTTAGCCTAAGCACCCTAACGCTATAGATATTAACATAGGGACCCTAGGATACGCTCTACTAGGGTCCCCTAAATAAGAATAACGTATTAAGCTAGGCCTTTGCTTTAAATATAGAAGTAAGGATTATATCTTAAGATACTACTCCGTCTCTATACCACAACACAACTTATAAACGGCTAGTACTAATAACCGTTTACTATATTAATCCTCTAGTTACTATCTCTAATCTTTACCTGGTTCCAGCCCTGCATTTAGTAAGCACTATTTATAAGGATAAAGCCATAACTAATATTCTATAGGAACCCTGCCCTAATTATCTCTAAAAGGAAGATTTTAGAGCTAAGTCACTTTCTAAGACGGCGCTACCTTAGGATCTTATTAAATACTCTAAATATTATAAACTCTAACTTTTAAAATTACAGCATAACCGTTAACTATTGTCTTTGGTAGAATAATTAGTAGGCTAATACTTAAGTCCTAATTAACACAGGAGCTAGTAGTATAGGATTTATTAATAAGATCTTTATATAAGATAATGGTTTTACCCTAACCCCCCTTAATTAGCATATTAACGTATTTAGATTTAATAGTAAATGCACTATCTTAGGCTGTGTTACCTATATAGTATTCCTAAAACTCTAATACCTAAACTATAAAGAACTAATTAGGCTTTTTATAACTACATTAGGTTACCTAATAATCCTTAGACAACCTTAAATAAAGCTATATAAGGTAACCATTAATTAGGATAACCTTAAGCTTTTATTTACCGCCTCCTATTATAAGCAGAAGTGTCTTATAACTTACTATTTAAACCCCAAACTAAAATCTGGAAAATCCACTAAAATCTACTAGTTTAAAATTTCTATTAATATCTACCCTATACCTAAAAAGTCTACCTAATTCCACCAAATTCTACTAGCATAAGATTTCTACTGACGTCTATTAAGAACCCAGAAATTACCTTAGAATATATAAACCCACTCTAACTACTATACTCTAAACTAAGTAGAAGCTTAAGCTTAATATATAAAAGTACTAGAAGAACTGGTATTCTACTATAAAAAGGATACTTAAAGAACCTAAACACAAATCTAATACTAACTCCGTACCTAATACTAAACCTAAAACTATATAAGAAACTAAGGATAACCTAAGCTTGCTTAACACCTTAGATATTTATATAATTAGAGCTACCCTATTAGTACAACTTGCCAGGAAACCTAAATATACAATTTTCGCCGTTATAATAGCCAATATTAAAAAGGCCCTAACACTAAAGAAGCATACTAACCCTGCTACAAAAGTACTAGTATGCCACTATAAGCACCTAAAGGTATTTTTATAAAAGGAAGCTAATAAGTTAGCAGAACACCGACTATACGACTATAAGATTATACTTAAAGAAGGAAAACAGCTAGGATTTAGACTACTATATAGAATGTCCTAAAACAAACTCTAAGTGCTGCGGAAGTACTTAGACGAACACCTTAGTAAAGGATTTATTAGAGTAAGCTCTTCGCCCATAGCTGCACTTATAATCTTTATTAAGAAACCTAGTAGTAGTCTGCGCTTTTATGTAGACTACTAAGCTCTTAATGCTATTACTATTGTGGAGGGGTACGGTGTCTCTCCGATGGGAAGTCACGGTGCTGTCGGTCTGTCAGTCAGTCTCTCTGTCGGTCGGTCGGTCGGTCGGTCGGTCGGTCGGTCGGTTGGTCGTAATCAGTCAGTAAACCAGTCAGTAAGAAAGAAAGAAAAGAATGTATTTCCTGTAACTAGTAGGTTAGTAATAATATATAAGGAGGGAGGAAAGCCGAAAGCTCTATAAATATAAGAAAATGCCAAGACAGTAGGCGACGTCCAATCTACACCACCACATACCTCCCCCACCAAGAACGTTGTCCCCTAACGTTCTATACCACAGAAGAACAGCCAAATAAAAATAAAGCAAAAACAGAATAGAAAAAGGAAAGCATAAAATAGAACGTAGGAAACCTCTTTCTCCTAGTAAGACACCTATCAGATACGCACTGAAATAAATACACCCATTAGCCGTACTAGTTGCCTATGCACTATACCTACCAGCGTCACTGGTTGAAAGCATAAATGCACGCACTAGCCGCCCTAATCGCCTGTGTACTACACCTACTAGCGGTACTAGTTAAAAGCGTAATCCTGCAGCCGTCTATACCTTATAGCCCTGCAAAACTATTCCACGATATCCTTCCGTTATCCATAGCTAAGATCCGATCTTCCTACTAGTAACTAGAACAGTAAACCAGAAATAATAACGGCAGCAGTAATAGTAATAGCAGTAACAGCAGTAACAGCAGTAACAGTAACGGTAGTAGAAACAGTAATAAAAGCGGACATTTAGCGCAGCAAAATAAAACAGAACAGTCAGCGGTAGAATACTCGGTAGAAGAACTCGGTAACAGTTAGTAAGCAGTAGAACATCCAGTAGCAGAACTTTTAGTAGTAGAAATCTTGGTAGCGACAGACAGTTGATAGCAGTTGGTTAAGATAGCAGTAGCAGAACAGTTAAAACAGTGACAGCAGTAGCAGTAGCCGTAGCAGCAACGATAGTAGAACAGTTGGTCTAAATAACGGTTGGTAGAAACAGTAGAACGGAACAGGTCAGTTAGAACGGCAGTTAGAATCAAACAGTTGAAGCAGCATTAGGTCCAGAATAGATCGGTCTGAACGGCTAAACGGCTGAATAAATCTAACAGATCCAGCAGCGGTATAGATCCGGCACAGCTAGATGGAACAGTAGAGACAGAATAGTTAGTTAAGACAGTAGGGACAAAATAGCTGGACGGAATAGTGGCAGTAGCAGTGGCGCAGCAGGGCAGTTGACTATAGCTGTAGAGGCTCTGGCTTGATCTGATCGTTCAGTTGGTCGTTTGATATCAAGACTCTGCATCTAGCTCTGCGTCTGGCTGTGCATCTTGCTATGCATTAATAGCTCTGCATTGCATATTCTGCGTCCGTGTCTGCGTCCGTGTCTATATGCCTGCTTTAACTGCTGGCCGAAGACTGTCTAATTGGTCGGCAACGACGTGCTATAACTGATCGTTCGGTCGTTCAATTAAGGTAGAAAGTCGGCCCGGTTAAAGGTTCTAACTGTCCTGATTTAAATATGGAGACGGCGTTTAGCTAATTAAGATTTGATGAGGCCCTAGCTTAACTTAAGGTGTCTTCTACTGCATATACGACTATAGCTTTACATACGTAGACAACTGATTAACACTTCCGTGTAGACGTGTGATTGGTCAAGGCTCCGCATCTGCTGTTTAATTAAGGCTTCGCATATATAGGCGTCTAGTTAAGCTGCTGTACTGTTGTCCAATCAAGGCTCTATACCCGTATACTCCACATCCGTAGACTCCGTATACGACTCCATGTGAGACTCTATATAAAGCTCCGTATCTATATCTATAGGAAGGATCGTTCTAGTTAACTAATCCATGGGCGTTGAGATAGGCGGCAATTGATTGATAAGGGGGGTTAAAGGGAGAGGTTCCTGCAGAGGCTCCAAAACGTTAATTGGCGGTGCTTCCGATAATCTTCCGGCCGTGTACTGGTTTCCTGATTAGGTCTAGTGCCTGTCTGTCTACTATTATAGAATCTTTAACTGCTAATCGAAGACGTCTAACGGCGACGGTGACTAATTCAATTTGACCGTAATAACGTATGATTGACTGACGTTTAAATAGGGCATTAGGTCGGCCCTGTCGAAAGCTATAGCTAATCTGACTTAACTATAAAGGCGGTGTCCGATTGATTAAGGTTTAACTGAGGCTCTAGCTTAACTCAAGGCGTCTTCTGCTATACGTACGATCTGGGTTCTGCATTGTTGTATGCTTAATTAAGGCTTTGAATCCGTTGACGTTCAATTAAGGCTCCGCATCCGTAGGCTCTGTATCTACAGACAGTCGATCAAGACTCTGGCTGTGCAGTCGTTCGGTCAAAGCCAGTGCTTTCATTAAACCGGACCCTTATCGACGGTTGTTTGGTTTGATTGATTTGGTCCAATTAAGGTTTATTTAATATAGATCAAACCAATTAAATAAACTAATTAGACCAAATTAATCGTCTATTAGTTTAATAAATTACTAGAACAGCCTTCCTGCCCTTATTATAAGCCAGTTGCCTTAGGAACTAATCTCTTAGTGGAAATAAAGCTTTGGTAGGATAGTGGAGAGCCAATAGCCATAGGTATCAAAGGCGTTAAAATCCTTTAAGCCTCATACAGCCTCCCTATTAAAGACTCTTTTATCCCCTTTCTTTGCCGTATTTACCTCAGTTAATCGGGTTTCCTACTCAATGCCTTTAGATATATTAATTGGTGATATTTCTAATCAATCTACACCTTCGCTATTTTCTATAGAGGGCAGTTTACACCCAAGGCAGCCAACATATAGCGTAGATGGCTTCATCTTCAGACCTAAAGATGCAGTTGGCTATCAGCTTACTCCACAGCTTAATAGTAAGACCTCTCGCAGGCGTAGAGCCTAGGTCTAGTAGCATGGCACTCTAGTACAAGATACAAAGCAGCAGTAGTACTGGCTTTGCTGTAGATATAAGCCTATAATCTCTTACACGAAACCTGCTAATAGGAAAGGCTATGGAGTAATCCCTCCTATAGTTAAATTAGCAGCCTCCACATCACATATAATTAGCCATATGGTTGACACCTACAGCTTTAATAGGCAGGGAGAAGAACCCTATAAAGAGGAGGACGTTATTATGACCAAAGGTTTACCTATTCATTAAGTCGAATTCTACCAATACCGCGAACACCTTATTGCCTTTATGGTCTTAGATAATATCTCTTTTACTAAAGCCTTATTAGAGCGCCTTATTTGCCTTATTAGCCTGCTTAACCCTATAGCTATAAGCCTACACCCTATATCGCCAACAACAGTTTCTAAATGGGTAATTAAAGATGTAAAGATTATAAGCAAGCGCATTAAACACGCTCTCTATACTACAGCCTCCAATATAAGCCTTATACTTAATATCTGGACATTGCCCAATTATATTACATTCCTTAGTATTAAGGCGCATTTTATTAATTAGAATGGGAAGCTACAGAACCTTTTAATTACCTTCCGCATGCTTCTAGGACCTCACACTAGTAAAAACATCGCTTCTGTAGTAATTACTACTGTGGAATCCTATAATATCACATCCCATATTATATACACTACTATGGACAATGCGTTAAACAATAACACCTTTATATAGCACTTCTATAACTATCTGGATAAGGATTGGAAGCTCTTCCAGCTTTAATATAGCTGCTATATAATTAACCTTATAGCAAAGAATGGCCTATATGGTAATATGCATATAAAGGCTTCCTTATACTCCACAGAAGAAGCAGCCTCCTGGTATACGCGTAGCAATAAAGAAGCAGAGTAGTTTGCAGCGGAGATACATACTAAACAAGTAGAAGAGAAGGCTGTTTAAAAGCAACACAAAGCCTGGCGTTAGAAAGGTCCTATTAGCATGCTTCGCAACTTGGCAATTCACGCTATAATAACACTATAACATAGGGAGGCCTTCCGCGATGCTTAAAGGGCTATAAATAACAATTAAGGCCTTTACCTATACTCACTTATCAAAGAGAACGCCATAAAATGGAACAGTACCTATAAGATAATTAAATGCGGTAGGTAAACTGCCTAGTAGAATACACCAAGACCTTATTTTTACCCTTAAAGGTTAATATAAGGTTTAGCTGCAGCTCTTGATCTTAGATTAGCTTAAAGCTAAGCCTAATTAATTAATTAGGTTTTATAACAAGCCTTAATACTAAGCCTGTTTTTTAGGGATAGATTAAAACCTTACTAATAGAATCTCTTTTAAATAGGTCTCCGCTTGTGCCTTGCTGTTAACAAGTATACCAGAATGCAGAAATCAACCTCTAACCGCAGTATCTCTGGCGATTAACTCCTGCCTAATCACTAGGAGGCTTTACATAATTTTAAGAAGATACTAGAGCCTCTAGCTAAAGCAACCTTTAAACTAGAGTATCATGGCATTTATAGCAATACTGGCTCTCTCTAGCAGTGGCTTACAAAGCTTAATAGCCTCTTGACCTTTATAGAGAAGCAAAAAGTAAGGCTGGCAGATAATAAGTATGCAAATAAGCACGTTATCACCATAGTAGAGCTTATATGGGAGAAGCTTAACTACTACTACAGCCTTAGTAATATGACACCAGCTTCCTAAGCTACTGTTCTTCTCCATCCTGGCAGGAAGTTTTGGTGGTTTAAGACGCATTAGGCTTTAAGGCCTAAATGGCAAGAAGCTGTTAAGGACAACTTCGAAGAGTTTGCTTATACTTTACTTAAGAGTAGGCCTCCTACACCAAAGGTAGTAGCTATACGTAGCTCACCACGCAAGCGGAAGCCTCACATTAAGTATTAGCCTAAAGACAGTGATTCTAATTAGGGTAAAAAGGCAAGAGATCCTATTGCTAAGGAGCTTAATCGCTATCTCAATAGCCCAGTTATAAAGAGGCTAGTAAGAAGCGATGGAACAAAGATTGATATCAATATAATTAACTAGTGGTTCAACCGTTGTAATGAGTATCCTGTACTTAGTTTAATAGCTCTTGATCTTGCTGCAGCGCCGCCAGAAAGTAGCGACCTAGAGCGCAAGTTTAGCGACGCTCTTAATATCTTCACAGATAAGCATAATAGCCTCAAGCCTGACACAATTGAGGCGCTTATGCTATTGAAATCAGGCCTACACAAAGGTTTAAAGCTGTAGGCTTATAGCTAGAGTAATATAAGCAATTAATTGTCAAACCAGATTAATTGAGTTTGGTTTAATTAATAGTTATTAAACTAAACAAACTTAGTTTGATATCAATCAAACGTCTAATAAGATGGTTTGAACCGTTTGGGTTTGGTTTAATAAAAGCACTAGTTAAAGCTCTGCATCCATAGTCGATTAAGGCTCTTAGTATCCGCTAGACGTCCAATCTAGAGACCTGTCTTAAGACCAGCGTGGTTTTCAATAAGCGAATATTCAGCCAATAAAATATCGGCAAATGCCAATATTTGCAGCGCCAATATTCAATATTTGCAACACTTTTAATAAAACTGTTCTAATAGTAACGTATTTATCCTAAAAATAAAAGATTATATTAAGAATTGGTATATATTGGCAAGTTTTCAAATTAAATCACGTGATTGGTTATTATATAATTGCGCGCCTTCCTCGTACAGTATTTTAATATTAATTCTAAACGTTACTTTACGTCACTTCACCTCAGTAGCAGCAGCAGCAGCAACAATGTAAGTACATCCTCCGGACAGCTCATACGAAGCTGGCGCCCTTTGCAGCTTCACAGGTTTGCTATAGCTTTAGAGCAGCTTGTACCCTAGCTTTAGAAGTTTATACGAAGCTGACTTTAACTTAGGGCTCTTGTTCTCTACAACGCTGCCATCACTGCCGTTAATGCCGCCGGTGCTAATGTCAATCCCGTCCTTATAGTAGGACAGCAGCAGCTGGCTCCCTACTGCCACAGTCCACAGGCTTGGGCGTTGCTGGCCCTTCTAGGGCAGAATGTGGAGTTTGTATGAGGCGCGATCTCCCCTTATTAAATAGCAACGCACCAGCCTTCGTACATTAACGCCATCCTCATACAATCTTAGGGTAGGATGGTAGGTAACCCATACGCTGCGTGCCTTGGCGCTTGCCTAGGCTATCGCCCTTTCCTATCGTGTCGTTAGGTACCCGGGCACTTTGGCGGAGCATGTGGGAATTACAAGTAGCGTAACTACGCAGCCCGCTGCTCCGTACGAGATGAGGATAGAGGTAGTAGTGGTGGACCTCTACGCTTACTATAGGCAGGGGCTGGCAGTGCTAGTGGTAATAGCACGGCAGCGGCGCCGTTGTTAATTAAGGATGAGGAGGAAAACCAGCCGGGGGGTAACCCCCAGAATGCTATTATTCTGGCTTAGGTACGTATGAGCTTTTATTTAGTATATTAGCAACCTATATATACCTAGCTGGTTAGGGGTGTCGCCAGCACTTACATATAATCTATGGCTTAACGTGCCGTGTAAGCTAAGTAGTTATCTTATATAATAAAACTAAAACAGATCAGTATGTAGATAGATCCTTAAATTTAGAGCTTCGTATAAAGAATAAGTTAAGTTTCCTCAACTAAGAGTTCAGTTTGGTGCCACTATTTTACACACTCTACCTATTCAAGAGTCTTAACACCCATTTACATTCTCTCCCATAAGATCGTACGACGTGCTCCTAAAAAGGTTTATTTAGGTTTATCGCTTATTGCTAGAATTAATAAGATAGTGATTGCTAGTAGCGATAGTTGTGGCTATTATACGCGCTGTTGCTCTTGGCACCACCATTAAATGGCAAAAAGCTTTCCAATATGACTTAAAGGATCGCTGATATAGTCGTCGTACTTATCTTGGCTCTAAGGTCAAGTGAACTTATTAAAATCCTTAATAATCCGTTTATACAAATTAAGTTCTTATTTAGGCCTGGCTTACCCATATAGTAACCTAGATAGCTAAAGAGTAGTAAGACTCTTAGGCCCAAGAGCTTGCGATCAGTAATCCTCCTAGAGTTATTTAACCTTTTTAAGTGCAGCTCTCTGTCACTTCTTTTCCCAATTTGCTCGGATATACTTTGTACAACGTTTAGGATGAAAGATAATTGCCGTAGTGTATAATGGGGATTTATCTAACTTAAGGTAAACACCTTCCATCCAATTTAAATCCTAGAACAAAAGAAGCTATTCTTCTTATAACGTTCCTATTATACGGTGTTAGAAGAACTCTTAAAAGTAAGAAAAAAAGATTCCTTACAAGACTCTGCTTAAAATGCCTTACAAAAATATCCATTAAAAATAGAACGTTTAAGATCGTTGCGTTATAGCCCTGGGTTTCTAATATAACCCTCTTAAATATCTAAAGGAAGTTATGCGTTATACAAAGCGTAGTCTAATCCTATAGAGTAAGGAAATCTTCGCCTAAGGTCTTAGCATGCTTCTTTGTATAAAGGTTAATTGCTAACTTAAGTTCTAAGGCCACCTAAAGCATTTGGTGCCAGCTATTCCATCTTATACAATTGTCTAATGGAATTCGTCTTTAAGCAAGAGTAATAAAGTCTCTTGTATAACCTAGCGAGCTCCAGGTGTGTATAATAATATTATAGAGTTTGCCAAGTACACCAAGGGTTTGAAATTGGTTTCTCCTAGAGTCTAGGTTAACTTTAATTCCTTTCTTATCTTTAATATCGTATAATAAAAGCTCATCTTCTTAAACCAAGTCTTGGAAAAGGAAGGCCTTAATAGCAAGGTAGATAATATGGCCATTGCATCTAATTCGTTGGTGTAGAGATTTCCACTCTATGTTATGATCTTCCTGAAGATATTTTTGGATTGTACGACATAAGACGTTATTTGTAGACGCATTATTGGTGACAATAGCACCAAGTCTCTATATGATACCGTAGTCCTGGAGTATTAGAAGTAGTATTTGGAACTGGTCCTCCCCGCTATATAATAGTGTCGTACGAAGTGCAAGAAGGCCTCTTTGTAGTCTTTCATTTCGATTAATAAAGTATGCGTAGACGCCGAGTAGAAGATGTCTATTTGGGGACGTCCAGATATCTAGTAAGAGGTAAACCTTAGATATTGCTAATTAAAGCTTCTTTTATACGACGTCCTTCTGCATTACAAATGTATCCTAGACCATTTTATTAACCGTGGAATGAGCTGTTATAATATAACCCTTAACCTTTAGATTAAGGACCTAACAGAACGCGTGGAACTCTGGCCATTTAATAATTCGAAATAGTAGCCTTTATACGGTTATTAATAAAACAAGTGCTGCAGTAATAGCTTCCCGGTTAAGTGCAGATTAAAGGACAAGCGTATTAATATCATTTGCCTGCTCTGTATCGCGGAGCTGTATATAGAGATTGTGAAGTTAAGTACTGGTTTTCGTATAAATAGGGCCCTCTTGCTTTTCAGAACGGATATTATGCTTAGACCTTAGGTAATGTCGAAAATTTATAGTAGATTTTAAGCAATGTACTGTCTCTATACAATGCTTACAGTACATAAGCCTTGTTCTCTGGTAGTGTGTAGCCTTATCTTTACATGGTGGCCGGGTATGTGCCTATAGCTCAGAAGTCTTCTTTTGTTAGGAGTTTAATAACTTCTCTATATTAAGGGAGTCTAAAGTAGGTGTAAAAAGTGATGAACCTGCGTCAGAAGCCATTATTATAATAACTATATATACAATATTGCAGTGTAAAATTTTTTTAAGGGGTGCCAAGAATGTCTGTGCCAATATTACAAATACGCCAATATTTGCCAATACGCGCCAATATTGATTAGTAACAATATTGATCAATATTATTGGCAGTATTAATATTGAAAACCACGCTGCTTAAGACTTCCTTCCTTGTAAGCATAGACGGCAGTTTCTAGTAGACCATTTTCGCGGGCCCGGTGCTCCTCTAGGACGTCCTTGCTTAACTCTTTTGGCATACCCTTAGGCTTTTATAGCTGCTTCTTTGCCCTTACTGCTAGCAGTACGCTTACGTATCCTTAATCTTCTTCTAGCTTAAGAGCCTTCCTAGGATTGTCTTCTACCTTTAGTCTTTTTGTCATTGTCCTGCTGGTTCTGCGCTTCGCCTAAGTTGTCCTTAACATCTTCTAAGCCATCCGGTGGTAGCTTCTCGGCTACTGTGACTACCTCCGTCGCATATCCCTTGCCCTTATATCCACAACGCAGTCCTTTGTGAAGACGACCTCTAAGAAGTGCCGGCTCCTATACGTCTAATTCCTGTTCCCTTTATAATCCTTAACATGGTCCTTTACTAGCCTAGCTAGATACGGCCTAGTTCTATCTCCAGTCGTATAAGGATGGCTTAGGCTTAACGTGGTCAGTTATGCCCTATGTACGATCTCTTGCAGAGCATCTTTGTTAGTGCCTCTTCGTATACTGCTTTACCATTCCACGGTGCTTGTTTCCCAATATCATGCTGCTGTTCTTGCATAGGTCCCTTCCTTACTGCGATATCTGTTCTCGTCGTGCAGCTAGCGGTACTAAATTTGGATGGCAGTGACAGTCGTGCTATAGTCATTCGTTGTTTGAATAAGGAATAAGGTCGGCCCGGTTAAAGGCTCTAATTTAACAATATTTAACTGACTTAATTCAGTAACAGTGATGTGCTAACATTGAGGCTCTGGCTTAATTTGGTTCTTTAACTAACCGTAGCTTTCGTACATTTGTTCAATCAAAGCTTCCGTATAGTCGTTCGGTTAAGGTTCTACGTACAGCTCTACATCGTACAATTGGCTCTACATCCGTGCAATTAATTAAGGCTCCTAGTGCCGTTCTTATTGTGCAGCTAGCGCATTATTAAATTCTAGGGGCGGTGTAGAGTTCTGCTGGCTCTATTGCTAAATAGACCAATTAGGATTTTCCGTCCCCGGGATAGAAAATCGCTATTAGCTCGGTAACAGGCGGTAAGCTGAACTAACATCTTTACAGTAGGTCGTCGCGACTAACGCATCAACGCGTCGTAATCCAGAAAGTAAATAAGAAAGAAGCTTTAGGAAATAGAAGTGCCGACAGGCTCGTGCACGCTACGGGCTCATGCACGGTTTGATCACGCATTATCACGAACTTCAAAAACTCACAACTCCACTAAATATTTATAGATTTCTACCAAATTAAAATCTAAGAGTCCCCCAGTGTTGCGCTTTTATTCTATCGTGATCACAGAGTCGCCGTGCCATTTAGGGGGGTTGCGCATTTGTTAAGGCCGCCTAGAGGCCGCCTTTACAACCCCATCCTCCACCTCGTACTCCTCCTCAATAGAAGCCTCCTCCAGAATAGTAAATACAACCTACTTAACCTTCTGCTTCTCCTGCATCAATCTTCTCTCCGCTTTAAGCTGTGTATTAAACTCTTGTACAAATCAAGCCTTATCTACAAGGCGCTTTTTCTCTTACTCAGCATCCTCCTTATGCTTTTACTTAGTAGCTTTACTAGCCTTCATCATTTTATTAATTTTTTGCTTATCTTTCTTCGCTAGCTGCCTTCACACCTTATTCTTTGCTTTGCGAACTATATCAGCTTCCTTAGCATCCTCTTTCTCTTGGTGGAGCTCTTGGGCCTCCCGCACCTTATTAGGCGAGTAGATAATAGCTCTACCACCTTTATTTAATACTAGAATCTAAAAGAGATTCTTCTACCTCTTCCTCTTTCTCTATTCTATCTTAAAAGCTTCCTGATAGCCTTAAATGCGGCTTTAAAGAAGTATATTAGTTACCATAAGCTTATAAATATCCTAGGTAAGAGCCCTTACCTATCTATTAGTTTTAGATTAAACTACGTCCTCTACCACCTACTTTAGCTGGGTTTCTATCTTCTTCTAATTACCAGCTATAAGGATTAAGCCTATAGAGTTACTAAAAAATAGTCTCTCTTTATCTTCTTCCTTTTTAGCGTTAAATTGCTCTAATACCGTATTGGGGTTCTATAGGTGTATACCGGTCTTTTTCTATCCACTGGCTATATTATTTGGTGTTATAGCCTTCTCCCATACTACCTAAAAGGTCCTAAAGAAGTCTCTCTTTGTAAAGCATAAGAGTCCTTTATAATTTATAAGAAACCGGTTTAATCTATCTAAATAGTAAATAGCTAGAGAAAAGAAGAGAGAGATATCTAAAGGCTAAAGCCAGTGAGTTAAATAAGGAGGATAGATAGCTAGGAGAATCCTATAGTTATTATAATACTTAATAAACTTCATATTTATATAAAAACCGTGGCTATTAATAATAAGAAGCCTCTAATCTCTTTTAGCCTTTACCTTTGTTTCTCTATTAAAGATCTTTAACTATTAAAGGCTAAGGTCGTCATTGGTCTATCTAGAAGGCGTTAATGTAAAGAAGTAGTTATATTTATTAGGGTTAAAATCCTCTAGCTATATATCTTAGACGTTATTTGTTGTAGCTTAATAGATAAGAGTTAGTGTAAGTACTATTTAGTCTGCGTAGATGGCTACTACTACTATAATCCACTCTCTATTTCTATTCTAAATAACATTTCGCATTCTTCCTGTTGGCCACGGAGGTAGCTTTACTGCAGAGGTGCGACGGGTGCTGTTCGACGTGCGTATCAGACGGTGTCAGTCTAGTTTCAACCTGTATCATCACTCTATAGGGACCCCTGTAGGGGGTCAATTCCTTATGTATATTAGGGCTCTTAGAGCCACCTTGAATAAAACAGATCACTCGTACAATTCTGTGTCTCTACCTATTAGCTAGCTTATGTCATTTGTCTTAATACCTGCCTGGCTGAAAGTTATGAGCCCGGTAACCTTCTGAGCACCAGGAAGATCTTAGTGGCCAGACGAATACTACTAAGCCTCTTTAAGCATAGTTCGTCACGAAATATCGCGTCATTTACGCGTAAGCGCGTCTCTTTACGCAACCTCTCTCGAACCTCAAAACAAAAGCCACTATGGCAACCACGGACTCTAAAAACCCTCTTTTGCTGACCCAAAAGGACTGGCCTTTATGGTTTTAATTTATCCGCTAAGAAGCAAGTTTTGTGAAGATCTGGGACTATGTCGACCCAGATAAGACGGAAGACGAAATTAAGGAAAACACTGAGCCAGACATACCCTCGATAGCAGCAGCTCCTGCAGCACCAGCAGCAGCTCCTACAGCACCAGCAGCAGCTCCTGCAGCTCCTGCAGCTCTAGCAGCAACTCCGTCTACTGGAACAGCTACACCTAAGTTATCAAGTCAACAAGGACAACAAACTCAGCACTCTCTAGAGACACAGAGAATGCTCTTTAAGCTATACAAGCTTTAAAGACAAGACTACATAAAGCGGGAAGAGAAAATCCACACCTTTGCAGCACTATTGCATGCCACTATAGGCACTAACTTCTCAGGATATTTTAAAAACCTTACCACACCATATTCAATTTTAAGGCAGCTAAAAAAGGTAGCAAAGCCATCTCAAGCTACGCTATAGCAGATGGTATTAGATAATCTTAAGAAACGGAAACAAGGGCCTAAACGCTAGACTCTAGAATCCTGGCTTTAGCTTTATATCACTATTATATAGAACGGCGAAGAGCTAGAGGAAGGGTTAATAGAGGCAATAGAAAACAGTATTGTACGAGCTTTTGTCTAGGACTGTAAGGAGATCTATCTAGCTCTATATTATACCTTTATTTAAAAGGTAGCCAAGAGGTTAGAGAAGCTTAAAATAGTGATAATAATTAAGGAATTTAACCTCCTCTACAAGTATCCAAATACGGGACGTAACGCTTATGCTACACTCTTAGGGCAGCTATCTGCAGATCCTATAATATCTACTATCCTAGTACCTTCTTAATCGCCTAAAACAAAGTGCTTTGCTTATAGTCTACTCCATAAGTTAAAGAATTACAAGCAACTGTTTCAGTCTCTTTAAGGTCTAAACTTTATACCAAATGACAAGTGTCTAAGGAGGTGTTAGAAATAGCTTAAGGTCCTAACAAATAAGCAGTATTATAATAAAAGGGTTAAATAGATCGAGAGGGAAGGCCCTAGGTCAAGGATATCTCCATTAGCTTCTAAAAAGATTAAGGATCTAGACAGGCCCTAAGCTATAGCGGCTACTGTAACAACATCTTACTCATCGTTATTATTAAAGGAACATCCGGATCTGTTGTTAATTAATGCCTAGGGGTATAACACTATGGCAGACACCCACTTTTGCAATAATATTAGATACTTCCGTGACCTTAAGCCATGTATATCCATAGCAACAGCTGGAGATTCTAGGGCAGAAATCCATGGATACGGTAATATTAACTTGGCAATTAAGGTAGGTAAACAACGCCTAACTTAGTATCTAATATTAAGGAACATAGCGTACACTCCATATTTTTATACCAATCTAATATCCGCAGCAAAGCTCTATAGGGTTGGAATAATTATTAACTAATTTATAAACCATCTGCGCTATAAAGATAACGGAAGCCTATTTGCCAACCTTATAGAATACAGAGGCCTCTATCTCATTAATGCCATTGCCTACTTACTACCTACTCCTACCGCCTACGCTACCTCTACCAGATTCTTTGAGACCTCAGTATATAACAAAGTATGGTATTAACGCTTACTATACTGTAATATGGAGTTAGTGGATTATCTACTAACTGCGGCAGATAGGGTTAAAGTAGTCAAGACGGATAAAGGAAGGACTCCATATAGTATACCGCTTTATAAACCATATATTTTAGTAAAGATAACACAGCAAATATCTTATAGAATATCCGTAAAGGGAACCTACCCTTTTAAATGTATTCACTTTAATATTATTATAGAAGAAGACGGGTTTAATAGAGACACGTATATAGCTTACTTTTAGTATAACTATATAAAGTACTATCGTGCTTTTCCTATTAAGAACCACAAATAAGAGACACTACTCCTACTCTTTAAATTAATAATAGCATTTATAAAGAAATTTAATACTTAAGGTATCTGTATTTAGCATATAGATAAGGAGTAAGGTATAGGCGCCAGGGTAAAGAACCTTATTTAACCTAACAGAGGTATTATTAAGCAATTAACGCTATATACCCCAGCTTAAAATGGACCTACAGAGAGGTTAGGAAGAGCTATTTCCAAACAAGTAAGGACTGCTATTATTAAAGCAAAGTTACCTATAGATCTATAGCCCAAGTTCGTGCTTCTAGCAGTATTCCTACTTAATCAAACTCCCATTAAGTCTATTAACTGGAAGACTCTGTTTAAGATGCTTTATAAACAGAAGCTATAGCTAGCAGGACTTTGTATAGCCAGATCTTTAACCTATATACTTATTAAACACGGTATTCCTAGGAAGGCAAAGTTTAAGCCATAAGCCTAAATAGGTTATCTCGTCGGTATAGAAGCGTTAAATATTTATAGGGTATAGATACCAACCACCAACTATATTATCCAATCTTGTAATGTATAAATTGATAAGTTAAAGAGATATTAATCTCCTAAAATACCAGAACACCTTATTATCTTATAGGCTTAAAAGGACTGTTTTTAGTAAGTCTAGGACCTACTAGATAATCTTTAAGATGGTAGCAAGGACTAGATAGAGAACTTTAATAAAGAACTGGATATAAGACTGCCGCATTTAGCAAATATCAACGTTACTCCTATGTTAAAAAGCATTCAGATCTTAATAGAAGAACTCTATTAACTACCCACCCCAAAGCTAACTCTAGAACCGTCTATACCATTAGCGCCTTTAGCGCCTCAGCAATCACCATCTACTATAGCATCTACGCCACAGATATTATCTACCACTTAGTTATCTTCTAAAGTCACCAAAACACCGTTTATAGACCCTATACCTTATTCCGAACCTCAGACGACAGTAGGCTTATTATTAGGGGGTAAGAGACGTTCTAGCCGTAAAAAGCGGCCTATGGTAAAGAAGAAAGATATGCCAAATCAGGATCTATAACGACGAGCCTTTGCGGTTTAAATTAATAATGGTAATAATAATCTTATTAATCTAGATATAACGCCATTGGCCTATGCCTTTTATACTGCTGCTATAAAGACATATAGATATTAAGACGATTTTCCACTACCACCAAAGTCATAAAAAGAGATGCTTAATTATAAGTACGCTATAGAGTTTAAAGCAGCTGCTTATACTAAGATAAAGGCCTTAACCAGAAAGCAGACCTAGGATAAGGTATAGCTAATTAAGAAGGTTTATTAACTTCCTACTATATAGGTCTTTACGTACAAGGAAGATATGGACGGCTTTATTATAAGATTTAAAGCTTGTCTAGTTATCCGCGGAGACCTTTAAGCAGTCTCACAAGAGGAGGTTAAAGCTATAACGGCAGCCTATTGAACCTTCCGCCTACTTTACGCTCTCATCGCTGGCTTTAACCTAGACGTTATATAAATCAACGCCGTTAACGCCTTTATTAATGCCTTGGTTAACAATAAGGTCTACCTTATTCCCCCTAAGGGTATAGACCTATTACCTAGATTCTCTCTCTATCTAAAAAAGGCAATATACGGACTACGTAAATCTCCAAAATTGTAGTTTTTAGAAATATCTGCTACTCTGTAAAGCATGGGTTTAAAAGCTATACTAAACAAGCTGTGTCTCTATATACACCCTACTAAACCTATCTTTGTATTCTTCTATATTAATAACATCCTAATTATAGGACACCCAAGCTGCCGCTAGTAGATAGAGAATATCCTAAAGCAGCTATAAGATTAATTTAAAATACGCCAAATACCTTAATTCACGTCATTCCTAAATACTTATATCGTGCAAGATTAACAAAAGGGAAAGCTATAGCTCTGTCTAGATTAATATCTTAAGAAGCTAGTCTTAATATACTATCTAGAATATCTAAAGCCATTAGCTACACCACTATTGGGCTAGGAATTAATACTGTATAAAGGAGAAGCTATGCCGAATTAGATAAAAGGATATTAACGCTATATAGGTTCTATAACGTATCTGGCATCTACTATACAACCTAATATCGCCTTTTCTGTTAGCAAGCTAGCTGAGTTCTTATAAAATCCGTCGCTAGCTTATCTTGCGGAGATTAACAGGTTGCTTACCTATCTCTATAATACCAGATACCTCGCTCTCAAGTTCTCTGCTATTATACTGTATAAGATAAACCAGGTTCTAAAAGCTGCTTCTAATACCAGCTTTGCTAACAATGCTCCAACACAACAGAGCTTATAGGGTTTCTTAATAAGCCTATTTAATAGGCTTATAGCATGGCAGGCAACTAGACAAAAGGCAGTTACTAAGTCTACTACGGAGGCAGAACTCCTAGCTCTCTCATATGTTAGTGGAGAGGTTAAGCATATAGTTCAGATCTTTAAAGCCATTAGATTTAATCTAGAACAGGACGTTATTATTAATTATAACAATTAGCAGTTAGTACAGATCGTGATAAAAGAGACCCCTACAGTATCTATAAAACTCCAACACGTAGATATCCATTAATTCTGGCTTTGCCAAGAGGTCCAAAACGGAAGCTTTGTTGTATAATGGGTACCTACGGGCGAGATAGCTACAGATAGACTAACTAAAGCTCTTATAAAGCAAAATTATTAAAAATTTGTTAAAGTCTTGGGGCTCCGCGATATTAGACATCTACTTAATTAACGCTTAGCAAAGCTTACTACTAGATTATCTCTCCTAACTACCTAATCCGGTAATCCAGCTCTGATGCGCTACGTCAGATCTAAGGGGGTGTGTTGGCCATAGAGGTAGCTTTACTACAGAGGTGCGATGGGTGCTATTCAATATGCGTATTAGACGGTGTTAGTCTAGTTTTAACCTATATTATTACTCTCTAGGGACCCCTATAGGGGGTTAATTCCTTATATATATTAGGGCTCTTAGAGCCACCTTGAATAAAACAGATCACTTGTACAATTCTGTGTCTCTACCTATTAGCTAGCTTATGTCATTTGTCTTGATACCTGCCTGGCTGAAACTTCCTAACTTAAAGGCACTCCTACTAAAGATCCTCCGCTTCTTTTTTATATAACTAATAAGGAAGCCCTTTTTATCTATGTTCCAGGTATTACCTGGCTTAATATTATATTCCTTTATCTTTTGTCCTAAGAGCTTAAAGTAAAGGCTGTAATATAGCGCTAAGTCAGCCCTCTTTCTAGATTTATTAATAGGAATAAGGTATCCTAATTAGAGCTTTTTTAATTTCTATTTAACCTAGCGTAAAGCCTAGTTAATTCCTGGCATTCTTTTAGCCATTTTTAAGGCTAAATTTCACACCATCTAATGCGAAGGGGGCAGCCCCATTTTAGATAAGTCGTTAATGCGATTAATAAGAGCCCTCTCCTGCCCGGGGGTAAGAATCTTTTAAGAATTGTAGCCATTAACCTTACTGCCCGTCTTTCCATTGAATCACTTTGAGAGGGTGCTTCGGTTAACCCCATGCTTATCTGCCATAGCCTGGATATTCTTTTTCTCTTGGAGGTGAAGCTCCGCGATCGCATCTTCAATTTTACCCATTCTTTATTGAAATCTGTTGAAAATTGGTGGAGTTGTGTGCGCTGCAAGATGACCGGCGAGGGGTGATAAGCGTGCACGAGCCCGTAGCGTGCACGAGCCCGTAGCGTGCACGAGCCCGTCGTGACTTCTATAGTAATTAAGCAAACAAATAAAAACCTTTTTATACGTCACCTGCGTCCCCTCCCCCACCTTAAAACTTAGCTGTCCCCTAGTCAAACATCTTACACCTACGGCAGAGCCTGCTGCGGAGCCTGTAGGTTAATGGCCGACCCGGTTAAGCATCCGTCTCCATAACCATTTCCAAAGATTGGACGGTTTATTCTTCTTCCTAGTTTCAGCTATCTTATCTACAGGCCATAACATAATCTAGATGCAATCTCCTAGTCATACATTCTTCTCCTATGGCAGTGCCTGCTGCTTAATGGTTATCCTAGTTATACAGCTGTCTCTAGGGGTTAGGCAAGTCTGCAGATGTTATAACGGAACCTTATAGTAGGAACTACGGTGGGTTCTATTATTGGGCTGGGTATATAGGTAAGAACAAAACAACAACATAATAACAACTGGTAGAGTGGTTGCCTAACAGATTAACTCCAATTGTATTCTAGGATTTACTATAAGGAGAGAACTATCTATAGTAGGAACTAAGGTCCTTTAAATACACAACCGTACTCCTAAGAAATCCTCTCTTATATATAAGGTATGTGTTATACATATTATATATAGCGTACACTACGTATACTTCGTATACTGCGTATAATATTATATAACTCACTTACTATTCCTTATTACATGGTTCCACCAGATCTATCCTGGACTATGCCTATATTAACCAACTAGCTTCCTATAACTCTTCCCTAAGTAGTTATAACATTATACTTAAAGCGTCCGTAATACCATCTCCCTTCTCTTTATCTTTGTTCTTAAAGATTCCTAACATCTCTAAGTTATCCACTAGAGGTATAATATCCGTTTAATTAGTCTGGTTAATATTCTTACTTATTATACCTAAAGCTTCTTCTTCTTTATAAGCGCAATATTATACTCGCACCATGGCTGCCATACTATTGCTTAGTGAGATAATATTGTCTCTATATTCTTGTTATGCTAAAGCGGGGTTAGTATATATTATAATGGCGAGTCCCTTGTTTTAACAACCCTTATTTTACTTAGAGTGCACTAAAGCAAACATTTAATCGTCCTATAACATTCGCTCTGTCTTTAACGCTAAGTATATATATCCTATTACTCTTAACAGTCTTTAAGTTCCCTAAGTAACTTATTATAAGGTCTTGTATTTAATCTGCCGCTATAAAGCTTAATAGTGAGCTCTTAAGCGCCTTAGATAAACTTTATTATTTATAGGAAGTAGAGCAGGAGGCTATAGCTACTTAATAGCATGCCCTTAAAGCCCATCTATTAGCCTCTACCCATCTTCTTTATCTTAAGAAAGTGCGTAAGAAGGTCCGTTCTAAGGAGTGGAAATTAGTTTAACAGGATTTGTCTAAGCTGGGTAATAAAAGGATTGGCTCTCCTCCTATAAGGGAAACAACTCTAAGTAGTTCAGCAATTGCTCCTCTTAGGTCCCCCTTAGGTAACTCGTTTTTTAGCAAACCTTTTTTATTAATATTACCTAACCTACTTTCTTTTAATACTCCTATACCTTTCCCATAGCGTTCCTTAAATTGCTTAGTAGTTCCTAGGTAGTCTTACTATAGCCTATCTACTTTACTTTATACCATATTTTATTATCTATATCCTTATAACTAATAATCTTTAAAACTTGCCATTTATCTTCCTCTTGTCCTCTATACGTGTCTACCTTATAAACTAGTGGCTTAACATTCCCATATACTAGCTCTAGCATTGTAATATGCTATATAGGGTAGATTTTTATTTTAGCTAGTAGGTTTAACTTATATGTAACCAATAAAATTCTTTACTTAACTTTAAAAGGTCCTAGTCTAATATAATCCAACTTCTTACTTAGTTATTAACTCTTAAAATTTTTGTGTAGTAGCCATACTTTATCCCCCTCCTTAAGATCTGGTCCCTTAGATCTCTTAGCATTATAGTACCTTTTCATTTACTCTTATACTAGTTTAGCTATTTCTTTAAGGTCTATATAAAGATTTATTAACGTCTCTATTCTTTACTTAGCTATGCTATTTATCTTTTTTACTTAACGTAGCAATAACGATATTCTTGGCTTATATCCTTAATTTGCCTTAAATAGTAATGTCCCCATTCCTTCTTATAGTATTGCATTATATACAAACTATGTAACTAGTAGTAACAATACCTAATTATTCTATGCGTAATTAATATAGTGCCTTAGATACTGCTCTAGTGTCTAGTTTAGTCTTTCCGTCTATCTATCCGTCTGCAGATAATATGCTATAGATATTACTGCGCAAACTCCCTATTTTGCTAGAAACACTTCCTAAAATGCTGCTATAAATCTTAGATCTCTATCTAATATAATCTTATCTAGTGCTCTATGTCTTATAAACACTTCTTTTATATAGATTCTAGCAACATCTTCTACTAATATCTCTTTAGTGCATACTATAAAGTATCCCCACTTTATTAGCTTATCTACTATTACTAAGATCGCGTTATAATCTTATCCTATAATAGGATCTTTTGACTTTAGTAACTTAATAATAAAGTCCTATAATATAACCTCCCATAGTCTTCCTAGTGTCTCGATAGGTTATAGCCCTCTATACGGCTTATACCTTGTTAGTTTATTCCTTTAGCAATCTAGACATTTCTTTATAACTTATCTTGCTAGTCCCCAGATTCCTTAAATAATGTATTCCTCTTAAAGTCTTAATACTAAGCCTATAGCTCCGTTGTGTCCTTATATTATTTCCTTATAGAATTCCTTAATAAATTCTTCTACAATAGACTTAGGTATATATATTGCTTCTCTGTTTTTGTATTACTCTAAGTCTAGATCCTCTACCTATACTTCTTAGATCTTCTATATCCAATTACTTTCTAGTAATTTATGGATCTAACTTTCCTTAGTCGCTATAATCTTTAGATAATTATACCTAATCAATCCGTCTTAATCCTTTTACAATAAAGCTCCTAATAGCTTTTTATTACTTTATAGTTCAGCCTTTCTGCTTAGAGCATCTACTTATGCATTGTCTATACCCTTAGTATACTGAATTTTAAAATAATATTCTATAAGCGTTTCCGCCCATCTAACCTGTCTTTAGTTAAGTTCCTTTATTATTAGGAATCCTATAAGGTTCTTATAGTCTGTCTTAACCACAAATAGTTTCTCTATACCTTGTAAGAATGCTCTCTATTCCTTAAGTACTACTACTATACCTAATAACTCCTTATTGTAAATGTTATAGTTTAACTCTAGTGGTGTTATCTTTTAACTATAGTATGCCACTAGGTGCTATCCATCTTGATGTTTTTATAGGAAGTATACCCCTAGTGTAAAGTCTAATATATCTATTTCTATAACCGTCTTTAGACCTAGTTAATAGATCTTAAGAACTGGCTCTTAGGTAAACAACTCTTTAACTCTCTTAAACAGTTCTTATTACTCCTTCCCCTATGCCTATAGTTCTTCTTTCTTTATTAACCTTATAAACGGCTTAATGTCCTATAACCATTACGCTATAAACCTTCTATAATAATTGCAAAACCCTAGGAATGATCTCAACTGTATAACGTTCTCTAGTTCCTGCTAATTTACTATAGCCTTGATCTTCTTTAGATCTATACTAAGTTGGCCTAGTTTAATAATAAATCTAATAAAATCAGTCTTTCTAGTAAAGAACTCGTATTTCTCAATTGCTACTAGCATCTGTTCTTCTTATAGTCTCTTTAAAACCTATTTAACATATTCTTTATATTCTTCCTTACTCTCTAAGTAGATAATAATGTCGTTAAGGTATACTATAATAAATTCATCTAGGTGTTCTCCTAATATACTATTAATTTACTTCTAGAACGTTGCTGGTGCGTTTATAAGCCTAAATTGTATAACTAATAGCTTATATAGTCCTTCCTTTAACTTAAAGGCTGCCTTCTATTTATCGCCTTCCTTGATTCTAATCTAATAGTACACCCATCTTAGATCTATCTTTGTAAAGATCTTTATATTACCTATCCTGTCTTAGATTTTGCTAATTAAGGGTAAAGAATACCTATCCTTCCTAGTAATACTGTTCAACTATTTATAGTTTATACATATCCTAAGTTTTCTGTTTTTCTTTAGAATAAACAATACTAGATATCCTGCTAATAACTATAACGGTCTAATATATCCCTTATATAAGTTCTTCTAAATAAACTCCTTAAGCGCTACTAACTCTATTTTAGTAAGCTTATAGATTAAAAAGAACTTTAGACTTATTCCCTCTTTTAATTCTATCTTATAGTCCCAAGCTATATACTCTAACAGCTTTTCACTTTCTAGTGACCATAACTTTTTACTATACTTATGGTATCTCTTTGGTATATAACTTAAGCCTCACTTAGTCTCTTTATATATCGCTCCGACTTAGTACTATACCAACTTGGTTTACTATTGCACTTTACGCCGTTATATATCCTTAATATTGACCTAACCTATAACCCAATTAATCTTTAGATTGTACTCCTGTAATTAAGGCATTTCTAGTATCGCCTTGTCCTGTCCTAACAGTAGGATATTAAAAGATATTCTAACTGGTCTCCCTTTAATAGTTATCTAAATAGGTCCTGTTTTGAGATTAATAATACCTCCTCTATAGGCTATCTAATCTCCTAAAATTGTTATAAGTGGATATAAGTATTCCTTCTATCTGTGTAGTAACCCTATCCTTTTTACTGCCTTTAGTAATATATAGTTTCTAGTTACTCCACTATCTACTAATGCTTTAAACTACTAATCTTGCTACTTAACTTGTAAATTTAGGTATCGTCCTTAAATTTCTTTAAGGGTTTAAGGCTTTAACACTAGTTCCCTTTAGTCCTATATACCTCCCCTTTTCCTAACTATTAGCTGCTAGATCCTACCTATACTTAGTCTAACTTTAGCCAATACTTAGTTTATTTCTTTTCCTCTATATGCTATAGATAAGTATTCTCTAGGCACTCCTACCACTGTTATCTATCTAGGCATTCTTCCGTAAGGAATCTTCCTAGTTAAAGTGTTAAGTCTCTTTAACCTTATACTTCTACTAGGTACTAACTATATATATACTTAGCGTTCCTAAACCGCTTTTCCTCTAGTGCCTAATATATCCTTACTAGGTACTTCCGGTTTTTATCTTTAGGTGCTCTATATATATTATATATGTTATCTATATAAGCTATCCACAATAGTGTATAATACACTGCATATTTTAGGTTAACTCTTAGTTTATCTTTATCCTTAAGTTTAAACCTATACCTAGTTAACCTAACCACTAGTATCTCTGCTATAGGTACTAAGATTTATTACTTACTTCTTTAGTCCCTAGATCCCTCTTTTAGGTTCCTTAACATTATAATTAATGCTCCCTTAATATAACTTATATGTTTCTCTATAATAGGTTAGTCTTAGACAACTTTTTTATTTAGCCATATATAAAAATCTGCCTATTTATTATTATGTCTTTGTCTATACTACTTTCCATATAACTAGTTTAGTGTATATAGTTTATCTGTTAGAAAGTACCTTATTATTACTATATTATAACATCCTTTAGTATGTCTTTCTTTAAACCTAGTTAGAATATTTAGATCCTCTTCTTGTTCTAGTTTATCTAACTACTTTACCCTAGGTATCCCTGCACTTAGCCTATTAGTAACTCTTTGTATAGGTACTCTATCCCTTATACAACCTAGTATAGCTAACCTTTTGTTTAGCTTCTGCTCTTACCATATAATAATTCTTATTTTAAACTTATCCATAGTTTCTTGTTTTCTGCGTCTTATAGCTAGATCTTTATAGTTATCTTGCTTTTTAATCCTAGTATTAACTATTTAATCTTTAGGCTAAACACTACATTTACCTAGGATTGCTAATGTTCTTACTTATTCTCCAAACTTATAGTTCTTAAACTTGCGTCCTATACTTATTTATTTATTACTAAACTAAGTTGCTGCCCTTTCCTATTAGTTTTTATCTGTTATGGGTCCTTAGGTATATCTTATCTCGTCTTAAGAATCTTAAGCCTGTGGCCTTTTGCCTTTATTAAGTAATAAGCTAGCACTAGTAGTTATCTACTTACTTAGTTTCTTCTAAATATTACTCCTATTGTCTTATAAAGCAATAGAAATTGTATCTAATAGTGTCACTATACCCGTTACTAAACCTTATTCTATAATAGTCTTAGTCTTTACTTCTGTTTTAACTTCTCTAAGGTTTATATACTTTTAGTAAACTGCCTTTATTGCCTTATTATTAGTAAATGCTTCGCCTATATTAAATTTATTGTCTTTAATATCCGATCTATAAGCTAGTTTATTAGTTCCTTTAAACTTAGGTAACAATAGCTCCTACAGCCAATAGCTTGCGCTATACTTAGCGTCCTTATAAATTTAGTATATGTTATTATAATAATACGCAAAACTGTTAATTAAATACTCTTTTGTTCCTTATAGTGCACTATTATCCCTCTATATATATATACTGTCTGCTGGTCTAGTTCCCTTTACCGCGTAGTTACTCTAACCACCTCTATAGTCTCTAGTAAAATAACCTTATTTTCCGTAATTTATATAAGCCCTATCTTTAAACTATCTTTCTTGCTATAGAGTCCGCCTAAATGTCTTCTGTTGCTAAGATCCCTAGTTTAGCCTTTACTCCTAGGTTCTTTAATTACTTAATTCTTAACCTTTAGGTTTCTATAGTTTCTTTTCCCATCTTTAGGTTTCTTTAGTACTGCTTAGGTCTATTAGCTCTATACCATTCTATAGTTTTTAACTCTATATCTATCGTTGCGTACTCTGCGCCTTATATAACTATAGAACTCTATCTTACCCTCTCTTAGCTTATTCCCTTTAATAGATTCTGTTATTAATCTTTATTAACTAATCTATTAACTCTCTTAGAGTATCCGTATCTTCCATTAGGATAATTACGTCCTAGACTTTAGCCTTAAGTCCCTATTTATACTATGCTATAAGCGCCCTATTATTCCACTTAACCTATATAGCTAGTGTTTAAAACTATGTTATATACTTAATTGCTAAAGTACGTTATACTAAGTTCTAAAGCTTTTATTCCGCTATGGTTGTAGCCTCTAGGTCTCCAAATATCTATATTAGTTGCTCTATAAACCTATTCTAACTGGTAAATATATACCATACGTCCTGGTTAGTAGTTGTTATGCCATTAGCCTATATTTCTATAAGATACGGCTTAAACTACTTAAGTGCCCACCCTATTAGGAACAATTCTATATAGGCTACTTAATCTAATAATATTGCTAACTTTGCTCCTTCCTGTACTACCTTAAAGTGCATCTGCGTAAGAAATCCCTTGAGCTTTAACTTCTCTCCTAAGAATTGTTTAATTAAAGGTAGCTTAATCTTTACTACTCTAATTCCATTAATGCGTTCTTTAAGTATCCTATTATTATCTTATAAGTAATTAACCATTTCCTATAACTAACCTCGTATAACTACTTGAGAATCCCCATTATCTATACTGGTATTACCTAGCCCTAAGGTTGTAGCTGCTATCAACGCCGTTGTGACTGGTGCTGCTCTTAGTGGCATATTATTTAATCTTGTTTAAATACTATAACCTTAGTAGTAAATATATAACGGAACCTTGTAGCAGGAACTACAGTGGGTTCTATTATTAGGCTGGGTATATAGGTAAGAATAAAACAACAACATAATAATAACTGGTGGAGTAGTTGCCTAATAGATTAACTTCAATTATATTCTAAAATTTACTATAAGGAGAGAACTATCTACGGTAGAGACTAAGGTCCTTTAAATACACAACCGTACTCCTAAGAAATCCTCTCTTATATATAAGGTACGTGTTATACGTATTATACGTGGCGTATACTGCGTATACTTCGTATATTGTGTATAATATTATATAACTTACTTACCATTCCTTATTACATGGTTCCACTAGATCCATCCTAGACCGTACCTATATTAACCAACTAGCTTCCTGCGACTCTTCCCCAAGTAGTTATAACATTGTACTTAAAGCGTCCGTAACAGATGTTGCTAGCTGGGTATTACTACTAAGTCCATAGATTGTACTTAATAGTAGTCTTCCTAGTTCAGACTTGTCCTGTCACTAATCTTTAGTACTACTTCGTTATAGAAAGCAGTAAAATCCGTTTATCCTATAGGGGCTTGTTTCTATATCTGTCCTTAGCCTTCCCTTTTCCAATTTAGCTGTCCATCTAAGCCTATTCCTTAGTGCGTATAAAGCCAGTTCTTAATACCTTCTAGCCGTTCTTTATTGCCAAGCCACGGAAGCTCAGGTCTAGGTTATTCGCGCGTTCCAGCTACTAGTCTTCCTTAATTAGACAGATATATAAATCCTTGCTAAATAAGATCCTTTAAGCCTTAACATTTATACTTAGTAAAATAGTAACTTCCTCTATATCTAGAACAGGTCTGTTGGCCTTGTCTTTACATACCTTACTAACCCCGTACGTCCCGCTGTAGTTATCCAAAGGCGGTAGAATCTTACGGATATTGGGAGTCCTGCGGATATTAAAAATCTGGCGGAAGTTAATAGTCTTATAGAGATCGCGAGTCCTATAAAGGTCGACAGTCTTGCGGAGGTTAGTAGTCTTGCGGAGATCAATAGCCTTGCGGAACAAAGGGAGCTTGGGTGCTATTCTACCAGTCCAGAGTTGGGAATAAGCAAGCGAGCCAAGCTGAGCAGGCTCAGCTTGCTGGCTTGTAATTTTTGACACCTTAAGCTTGCTTGCTTGGCTTGTTTGGCCAAAATTGTCAGCTTACTTAGCTTGCTTGCCCGCTTAATTAAATTTTGTATAGAAATCTTGGTGTTATATACAAAATTAAGGCCGTAGGCCACTCCAAAATCTCTCCTCCGCGGCCTGACTTGTAGTTATATAATGTAGTTATATAGGTGTAGTTATTGCAAAGCTTGGCGAGGTGTTAAGAGCGGCTTTAAGGAACGCGTTGATGGAGGCTTTAAGGGAGGCTTTAAGGGAGGCTTCGAGGGAGGCTTTGAGGGAGGCTTTAAGGGAGACTCTAAGGGAGGCTCTGAGGGAAGCTTTAAGAGAGGCTTTAGGAGAGGCTCTAGTGATAAGGCTTCTACTTTTAAAGCACCTAGATGTTAGCTATCGCCTATATAGATCGTGGCTTACTTACCATCTATACTAGATCTTTTAAAGCCCATCCTTTTATAGCTATAATTATACTGTAAGGTAGTAATAAGATTAGGCTAAAGCCTTAAGTAATATGGCTTTAAAAGATCACCAGCTTTACTAAAGGCTTATTTACAGTTATTGCTTATAGCTGGTGTTGTTAATATATTAAGAGCCATCTTTAAGAGCTTTAGCTAAGTTAATCGCTCCTACTACTAATATAATATAGGATTGCTTATAAGCGGATACTTGTAATTAAAAGGCTCTTAAACTCTCTAAGCTTTATACTTATTAAGGTTAATAAGGCCTTAAGAGCTATAAGTATTGGCTTAAATATAGTCGTCTCTACTAGACGCCGCATGCGATAGTTTTTGCCGCTGAGTTGGTAACTAAGTTGGTAACGTAGTTAAGGCCTCTAGTTTAGCTTTATATTAAAGCCAAAGCTTAAAAAAAGCTAAGTCGTTTTTAATTAGCCAATCTAGGTAATCTGCCTATGCATATTTATAGAAGTTTTTGTATAAAGGATGAAGTAGAACGACTATATAGTAGATGGGAGTCTTATTAAGTTTCTTAAAATACTTCTACAGTTTTAACTACCTACAATTAAAGTTAATTGCGTAGTAATCCTTAATTAGTTCTTAATTAGGATAGCCTTCTATTATTAATTTAGCTACTTAGGCCTTCTTTTCTTTAAAAAGGTTAAGTAGCTAATTAAGTATAGGAATTACCTTCTAAATTACGCCATACAGGCCTAATTTGCCTCTAACTTTAAGCATCTTAATAGCTTTATAAATTGGTAATAGAATGTTAATATAGTTAATAATAACGTCCCAATTATTAGAGGTTAACGCTCCGCCTATAATAAGTGGTAAAGGTAAAGGCACCTTCTTTCCTTTAGCTATTAGAGGAGCCACTTCCTTATTATATTTCCAAATTATATATTATATAATTAAATTAATTAGGCCGCGAAGAAGGACGGCTTAGATAAAGGCGTTGTGATAACTATTCCATCTAGTTTTAATTAGCTTTACTATTTTAAGAATTCTACCCTTAGCCTCTAGTATAGTAATCTACTCCTATTGCTAGTACTCTTTAAAAAGTTAATAAAGTTAAGGTGTATTAATAGAGTTAAGGATATTAATAAGAACGCCAAGAGGGCATTTTTTTTACTATTCCTTAAAAAAGCGTTCTTCGTCCTATTTAGTAGAAGTTAGTAAAAGTAGGAAGTAAAGATTTATTAATTAACTTACTAGTATATTTAAATCCTTATTCTGGAAGGTTCTCAGCTGATCTATCCCAGATATCCTCCTCCAGACCCCACCCCACGATTTGAGCCACGCCCTAAATGAGGTTAGCATCGCCCTAACCCAATAGCCTCTTGGTGACTAGCAGTGATTTATCTGGATCGGAGCCTTTGTGGCGTAAATAGTTGGAGCCGATCTGCATTGGCTGTGGATCTGCTGATTTTTTTAGTGGAGCTCCAAGAGTGCCAGTACTATACCTAATATAGCATTAGCTTAGCCTAGTAGAGTAGTAACTAAGCCTAATATATATATATTGTTCTTTGATTAACGTCTGATACAGATCCTATAGCCTAATATAGGTAGGTGCGTAAGGGGGAGGGGCCGAAAAGAAAATTGAGAAAAGCAACGGGCATATAGGTTGGTGCCTGTATGTGTACACGTGACATCACGTGGAGTCATATGGTGATAAAATAAGAGAACTTCTGCTACAACAGAACTTTGTGCACGTACCATATATCGACACTAGAGCTCCGCAGCGCTCCTAGCGTCAAATCGTTATTTCAGTGGATGGAGTAGATTTGCCTTCAGATCCGCTCCGCTCCGATCCAAATAGATCACTACCGTATTTTATTATAACGCACGGTCTCACCTGACGCAAGGTTTTCCCAACCCCACCAAATCTATTTAATAGACTAATCATTAAACATGCGGATCGTTGGTACCCCCCAACGAAAATTTTGACCCGAGTTTATAATTAATAAGATGATCTAGAGCTTTAATTAACCCAAGTTTTTAATTTAAAGCCTTATATTCCATTTTCCATAAGTTATCTTTCTGGTCCATAAGTTTAATATAGCGTCTAGTATACTTTAGTATTCTTTATAGCCGTATATGGCATAAGTTCCCATTAGAGAACTTAACTGGCTGTTTACTGACTTCCTTAATTCCTGGTGCGAGTGGCGTAATATAGGTAACCCAGGGGCGGTGTAGTATACGGATCCTCTACGGATTAAGCTGTATATCCTTCTTAAAAACCTAATCCCTACGCATTATATCGGCCTAATAAACGGTCTTTATCTACGGCCGTATAAGGTTTTCCATTGTAATACTAATTTCTTTTATAAAGGAAGGCGTTAGGGGTATAGTTTTGGGCCAGATAAGTCGTCTATTCCGTATATTAAGCTATAAGCCTAAATAGGCTAGCTATTTTCTTTTTAAGATTATACTATAGCTTTTAAGGTCCGTAATAAGGAAGGGGACGTTATATTACCTTCGTCTATTAACGCGGATATATATCCGCAAAATACTTATAATAGATTGCCCTACCTATCCATTATACCCATAAATAGAAATTAGCTTAGGCAGATCTTCTATAGGCGTATTAAGGAAGTTAGCCAGTTTTATAGCATACTAGGTATCTATTAAGGTAAAGGTATTTACTCTAGAGTTAGCTAAAGCAGAGGTTAAAACTTAGTATCTATTATAAAATAAAGTATAAGAAATAGTGCAGCTTTTTCCACTAATTAGCCGTCCTAGATTAACGTGTAATATATTAATCCTATTTAGCCCTAGAGAGAAGTCTTTCTCTAGGGTTTCTCTTTTTCTAACTTTATACTATCCTTTTAGATTAACAGGACCTTATCCGCTTTTACCTTTATTAGGTAGTCTTTTATAAAATAGTCTTTTTAGCCGAATAAGAAATAAGCTCCTTAGTTACTAGAGGCCTATCTATAAGGGTTACTATAGGTAGACCAAGTAAACGCGAGGCCTATATCCGAACTAGCTACACGGCTAATTACTAGGTTAGTAGCTAGCGGTATAGCCAGTATAGTAGGCGTTATAAGTTATACTAGGGCGTTACTACAGGCCGTTATTATATTGCTTATAGCTTAATTTAAGAGATTTCTAGCCTTTATCTAATTAGCATATACCTTAATTTAATAGAGGCCTTAGTTAATAGCTAGGCAGTAATCTATAGGTTTTTTTAACGTCTATATAGTAGTAAAAACTAGTAGTATAGCTCGCTATAGTTCTAGAGTAAGCTTATTAAAAAGGTCTGGCAGTAGGTCTTTTTAGGGAATTTAGGCCTATTTAGCCGGGTATAGAAAGCGGGTTTAAAAGGCCAAAAAAGTCTCCATTATTTTTATATTTAGGCTTTTATAAGGGCGCGAAGAGGCTTTAGGGAAGATTTAAAGGAATAATATAAATTCTATCTAATCTAAGGGTATATAGCTCTTAAAGAGTATAAGATGTTATATAAAGAGAAGAAAGGAATATAGGAAGCTTATAACTAAATATTTAAGGGTCTTAGTGTAACCGACTACCGGTACCATGCTGTTGTCGACCCAAGATCGGACTTGCTTACTACCGTCTCACTACCTCAGCTGCTTACCCCTGCATATCTCACCATTTCAGCT
>Ga0307507_10003185_pt1 | contig 32512 bp, 26 predicted proteins | sample 7_EM_MG_FD_207223 | JGI IMG/M metagenome (GOLD analysis project Ga0307507, IMG submission 207223) | Populus trichocarpa ectomycorrhiza microbial communities from riparian zone in the Pacific Northwest, United States - 7_EM | ecosystem: Host-associated > Plants > Roots > Unclassified | place... | reverse complement strand
GAGGGGGGGGGGTGGTCGATGGCGGTATTGATTTCAGAATGAGGGTCCATGGCAGCGTCCTAGGGGAGGGAGCTACTCCGGCTTTCATCAGGGGTGGGAACATCAGAAAAATGCAAATGGGAGAAAAGATTGTGAAGACCTCCCTTTAATACCAAGATTTCCGCAGAGAGGCTCTCTTCGTGGGGGGGCAGGGTATTTAAGCAACAGGGCTGCCAGTAGCGAGCCAGAAAAGTAGGGAAGGGAAAAAGTCTTTTGTTGAGAGACAGGGAGAATGAACAGAAGTGCGCCGAACTTCTGGCCACAGGTTCTATCAGGCCAGCACATCCTGCTAAGCGTGTGGACTACAATCTCCGTGAAGGCTCAGATAGCAGGATTGGGCCAAGGAAAGGGTTGTGGAAGGGTGGGTAGGAGATTTACCCAGTGTGTCGAAGCATTTTTAGAAAAAACTGGTATTGCATACCGCCCAAGTTGAAGAAAACCGCCCAACCTTTGGCGGTATGCAATAGGAGTCTTTTCTAAAAACACTAAGACACTGCGAGTATAAGTACATTCCTTCAACGGGCGATATTTAAATCAATCAGGATGATAATCTTGTCTATTTCTGCACTAAAGGTGACGAAATTCGGTATAGCAAAAGGGATCAAAGACCTGTTTGTGAATTAAGAGGTAATATAAGGGAATAGGCATGACATTGGTATGCCTGGGACTCTGTTGGACGGTTCCAGACTGCCCAAAGGAAACCATAAAAACTCAGGTATAACGAACTCGCCTCTCTGCACCGCAGTTTTCAGTAATTTGAACAAAAGACTGGCCAATAAGGGCGTCCAAAGAGTCTTGCTTATGTTATTTGGCCTTTGCTTGAGCTCTCTAGGAATGATGGTGTCTGATTTCGCTGCACAAAGAGACTGGCCAGTTCTTGATAAGCGCGTTATCACAGTATGTTAAAAGGGAAAGAAGCAGAGTAAACGCTTGAAAGATAAGAATCGGTCAATTTTAATCTTCCAAAGCAATCGCTGGCTAAGCTCGGATATTATGTTATCAAGCTGGTTGGTAATCACCTCTCCAGTGTGCACCGATTCTAGCCCTGGCCCAAGTACACAGAGAGCCATTGGCATACCAGGTCTGTTCCTGGGAGTGATACTCGAGTACTTTAAGTGACACTTTGAAGAGTCATGCCACAAGGATACTGTAGAAGACCAGCAACATGCTCTGCACTGGGCATGTGGCACCGTCCGCGCCCTATGTTTGAGAGATACACATTGGGCTCTGCTAAATGGCCTACAGCAGCCGATAAACCAACTTGTAGGCTTAGCTGCTGCACGAGCACAGTTAGTGCCTTGTGTCCCAACCCCCATATGCCAACTCGAGTACCTATCACCTAGAATCAACATTCCGATCGTAATCTCCCAACATTGGGTAACTACGGTGCTTCCTCCAACCAATCCCGTACCATCTTATGAGCTAAGATATAATTGCGAGCTAGTAATGTTCTCTTACGGATGTATAGGGCTTAACCTTGGTAGGTTCCACAACGAGGTTAGTTGTCCTTCTTCCCTGTGGAACCTACAAAACTTAGGCCTATACCTACAGAGATTGCAGCCGGCGCCAAGCATTGTTATTATTTGAAACATTCAAAAGAACCCGGGAATTGACCCTATAGCAACAGAACTATTCACCAATTGAAACTTCGAGATTCCTACCTGGTTCATTCACTCCACAGGTTATCAGTTTTCTAAATATAGGCAGCCATTACGAAATTTCAGGATTATGCCCCAGTTGCCCAATCTCCAGATTATTGAAACTTGAAGGCCTCGCACCAACTCGCCAAGTGACGAGGATGCCGTATATTTCTAGCACCATGCAGGTAGCCTGCAGATAACCTGCAGAAGTACTCGGGGGTTGGTAACAGCACCGGGCATTTTGCAGGGGAGTCATGGTGGTTGCATGTGGAGTAGGTGAGAACGGGGCCCGGGCCATACTTAGTGAGTATGTGAGTATGATATGGTGACAGCAAGGCCAAGGTGCACTTATCATAAAGTCTCGGGTGTAACAAACCTGCTTAGGGAGGTCATGCAGCAATTTTCACTGTTTTGAATGGCTCAAGAGAACGCCCAGAGCCGCTTGCTTGGATTATTTAACCCCGTTCCAAACCTCCCCGTTTATTGCAGGGTCAGATTCCGCTGCAAGACCAGTCCAGGGGAGTTCTTTATACCCAGGATTAGTGTTGTGCACGAGCCGAGCTGACTCGGGTTTTTTTTGCAAATGCATCAACTAGTGGGAAAGTGACCTAAATTTTGTATAGCTCCATACAAAAAAGTACTCGAGTACATTGGAGCGGACCCCAGATACTTAAATAACCTTTTCTCTATCACTTTGTAAGATTTAAGGATTCAGTGACTTTTTTGATGGTATCTATCACGTGGGCTAGTGGGTTCGGTGGTTGTCGGACCTTCTAGTTTTGTGCGTGTCTAGTATGCAGATCTTAGCCAACCTTGGAATGAGTTTATAGATTGATGGATTCTGATGCCAATTGTGAGCCACAGCTGGACTTTCAACCAAATCCCATATGGCATAGGATAAAGAAGATCTGGTATTTGGTGTTCGGGATATAATTTACCTTTATGTGAAAAGCATGAATATTTCCAGGAATTTGCTCTTTGTGAATAATTTAAACTACATAGTGGGTTAGTACTTGTACAACCCATTGCCAATTGAGAAAAGCACGCCGAATCCAGCTTAGAAGGCAAGAGTAGCCTGGCAAAGGTTGATGGAAAAAGGTTTAGGCGGTTGCTAGTCCAGTGCAGAGTCATAGCTCGAGGACAGCCGATCCGCAAATACTCATTACCATGGTCCTTTTCTACTTCTCCCATCCTGAAAGATCACCATCCATCCTACAGTTGCCATTCTTGATTGCTCGCATGCTTAGCGCCCACCCGGTCCCCACTGGCAAACTTCCCGGCACCCTTATAGTCAAATCGGGACATATTGGAGGTAACGATCTCGCCGGACACGGGCAGCGACAAAACCCAGCAAAGCTTCCGGAAGTGGAACTCGGTATCTGCCAGGCAGGATCTAGGCCCCGGGCAGCATTCTCTTTTGGCATGCTTCTTTCTTCGTTTTGCTTTCTTTTGTTTCCTTCCAGTTATACTTAGTTATCCCTAATACACTCAATCAACCTTTAAAAATTAGAACAGGGCTAAGGTTGTGGCACTGCTATAGTCTTCGCATCGCTAGTCTACGCAGTATTCTATGTTCTAGTTCCTACCCACGGTCGCCATCATAACTTATTACCCAATGAATTAATTCTAAGGTTGGTTAAGATCTAGATGCTTGGCATACACAAAAAAGGAAGCTCCAGAAAATGCAGGTCTCACCGGCCCATAGGATAGGCCCCTGCTAGACAAGGTCCATGTACACAGATTTTGAAGGAATGCCGATTTTCACAAGTTCACTCAAGACGCAAGACCTGTCCAATTCAAGTGTATTTTGGATATTGGGAAGTCTGGGAAAGCTAGCTATTCCTGGATGTGAGGGATGATCAATTGAGGCTAAACTGGTCCAGTTGTGCGATTTTGAATATTGCTATTTTAGATGTAAAAGGTACAAGTAGGGAAGACACTATCGCACATTGCAATACAATATTAATAATAGCCTTTGGAGAAAACCCATTTTGCTGTGGGTCTTCACCGGCTGGTAATCCTTTGCGTCCATTGCCCATATTGACAGTAAAGGTTCCTGTGAGGGTGACTCGCAAGATGAAACAGCTGCAAGTAAAGCTCCTTGGAGTAGCTGTAAGATGTGTGCAGGTTGACTGTGGTTCAACTGTTTGGTCATGTAGGAAAAAGGTGGTCGATGAAGGCTAAAAAAAATGTTTTTTCCAACCAAATAAAAATCCCATGATCTTCTTACCTGCTCCTCTGTGCAATCCACTAGGTCTACTAGGTAAGATGATATGCGATCCTCAAAGAAAATAAACGGAGTCACGAATGCGATCTTCGGGTTTCATATTATGATGACTTTTACGTGTAGGTACCATAGCTCCTTGACTTCCTGTGGGAGCACCTAACACCTGGCCATCGGCGGCTCTAAAGCTTTCCTCACTTTTCGCTTAACTCGAATGGCCGCAGCTAGTAGTTTGTGGTCAGTAATCCAACTATTAGAACATTGTACTGTTAAAAAAAGAAGGTTGTGGGAGCGCAGCTATCCAGGAGTGTCCATCTGGCGGAATATGGAAGTGCAGACACCATTCGTATGGACGTATGATGAACCGAGATCAATTATAATCACCATAACCCTAATATTAATTTTTCCCTAGCTAACTAGGCATGATATTCGAGGTGTCAGTGTATTCCCACTAGTCGCCTTGGTTTCCTCGCACCTATTGGTACCGTTAAGGCTCCAGTGTACACACTTCGACATCTCCGAGCGTTTACGCATCTGTGCGCTTTGATCAATATTACCCAGTGTACTTCTACTCGGTCACTAGTTCAACCACTCTAAGGCTAGAACAATGCAAGCAATGTAACCCACGTATATCGATTTATCTAGCTATTAGTAGACATCTTACGAGCATAAATGTTAAGGTTTGGAATATAAGGATAGGGGGAAAAGAGCAAAGCCCGAAGGGTGGTATATCCGGTATCCCATTGACGAATATGCAAACAAATATAAACTGGAAAAAAAAAAAGGAGAAATTGAGTGAAGAGTCGAGAGGTGAAAGACAATTACAAGAGATCCTGAAAGAAATATATCGGAAAAAGATTAGAAGGAAATGACTAGCCATAAGTAGGCAGACTTGCATGAGTCCTGTGCAAAAAGCTAAAATTTGGAACCAATGGTTCAACTTTTCCTAACCATGAAGACCACCATAACTTCTTTCAAAATAGAAAATAAATATATATCCAAAGTAGATACATGAGTGAGAGTCCCCTCACTTTACTGACGAAGATATAATACACGATCAAATTTTCAACTAACCTGATTGACGAGAAGTGCCCAGGCAGGTATGTTATATAAAGCACTGAGAAAAGAAAAAGGAGAGCTGCGGGAAGAAACCACTTCCTCAAAATCGTCCACCGTCTCTGCCTGATTTTTAGAACACTTCCTCAACTCCCAAGCGACACCGTCGAACTTCTCGTAAAAACATATCCCAAGGAAAGCATAAAGTTCAAACTAATGCTAGACATGAAGGGAGTAAGCGCGAGACACGTACTCATAATTCCAACGGGAGCAACTCACCTACCCATAACTCCTTCCGATCTCTCTGAGTCAATGTCATCTCCTGCCTTCTCCTGGAAAATCCTTCTCTCTTCTTTCCACCCGATCCCCTAAACACAACCTCAAGCTCAACCTAGCCTTCCTCTTCCATTCACCCTCTCATTCTCCCCAACTCCTTTGACATGTGATTTTCCCCAAGAGACTTTCCATCATCACGAGGAGGAATCCAAAGTAAATATCTAGAATAATGTTCTTTTGAGTTAGAGTTAGTGTAATTTGTCAAAAACCATGATTGTATTGTTAATTACCGGCACTAAGACACATCATTGGATATCACTCCCACGGTATTGGTAATCAGTGTTGAATTTCACATTACTATCTTCCATTGTGATCAATAACAAACAACGGCTTTGTCTAAAGCTTGTTTCTTCCTATGTTATTCTGCCTTATAGGGCTCTATCTTTTGTGGTGTTAAGACATGACTGAGGGGGTGACAATTATTGGGCGGCTATCTCGTATCGGTTTGGCCCCAATGTGCTCCCTAGCTCTGTAGGCGTATTTGTTTGTGGCAACTTAAGATAGGTTTGGGCTGAGGACCGGACACCGGTTCCTTCCCGTAATGGATGAGGTCACTTCTACTTTCTATATAATTTCCATCCTTTGACCCTTTCTTTTGAACAAGGAACAAATACATAGCGAGCAGAAGTTCTGCGAAGTTTCTATTCTTATACTTGCAGAGAGGATTGGGGCATAATTTCAACAAGGTATTTTGAAGACACGAGATGTTAGAAGCATATCGGTAAATTTAGTATGTAGTCTAGACTCGGTGAAGGGAGCGAGAAGTGCTGTGGAACACCTAGCAAAGTGGGGAAGAAGAGCGAGGTATCTGGGGTAGGAGAATGGCGTCAGAAGACGGGTAAATGGCGTGATACTTCTTCAACAATAATTATCTTTTTGTGTACTTAAGAGTTTGGTTTATGCTGAATTATTGAAGTGCAAATCACTGAACATTGTGAAATTTTGATACACTTTTCTCATCTTTTTGAAACCAGCCTTCAGGTATACCATCGGTATCTATAGAAAAAACTATAACCGATTGTGATTTGTGTAGAGGGTAACAACACCTATTTGTCCCAGTTGTAACACCAACGGAGTTGTGGGTTTGAAGGGCTTTTACTCATCTCTTAGTATATAGCAGGGGCATGAGGTGGCCTTCTAGTTCTCCTTTCCCATTTCCGCTTATTTGGATTTATTTTCTTCCCCTTCCCCTTCCCCTGGCCAGAACCAATATACTCCAGCCCATCCAATAGGGCCTGCCTGTTCTCCTGAACCCACTCCAGTAGCTCATTCTTGCTTTTGTGGGGATGATGGAGTTGGTATTGGAAGGATTTCTCACTGGTGGGCCCCACCCAAGCTACTGTGGCGAGGCAGTACTCTGCTGCTACTTCCTCACCCTAACCACCCCCGCTATTAGCCAGTGTTCCACTATTTTGCGAAGGAATACGGAGATAATCCCTTCAACAACCTCGTTAAAGAGAAAGCAGCTTGCAAGCCTTTCCCCGTAATTATTTCTAGAGAGGTTATGTATTCATCTATTGCTCTTTCTTCAACCTGATCATTGTTGGTATTCTTTTTCAAGTGTATAAGTTCAGACATCAAGCAAGCGCCAACATCGTTTTGCCAGTGGGTTCATAAAGTGAGCATTCTCTAGCCCGTTTTGCCTCTTCCCCCAGGCTCCGCCTTAATGACCATATTCTCGATGACATCCTAGTTTGCAAAAGCTTTCCCTATTATCCGGCTCTCCTTGTTGGGACACCTTACCCCCTCTTTTGCACCTGTTCCCACCACGGGCGTGTTATTGTCGCCTATGAACGGGGGTGGTTTTTCGCAGGACTTATGGCGGTGATGAACCACGCGAGGTACTACCCACTACTAGTCGTCAAGAGATCGGAAATCCGCCGGGACGAAGAGGTGGACCTGAAGAGTCGCGGGTGCAGAAGGTCGGTCACTATCATTATATCTTGCGCCGGAGGACCAGAAGATCTTGGATTTGTAGGGCAAATATCTGATCGTAGAGGTCCACTTCGTGAATTAGCCTTAGGGAGGTATGGGGATTGCAGCCTTTCCAGATTTTTTGATCTCTACGCCAATGTGCTCAGAGGAGTTTTGATTTTGAGAGCTGACTCTCAAACGAGAGGAGGTGGTTGGTTGGTGTGAGTAATATTCTGTATTAGAGGGGAGGAGAATTTAAATGCCTTGATTTCCGGAGGTTTCCTAGCGTCCTTGGAGTCAAGAACTAGGGCAAAGCCCAGTTGTGAAATGAAGCGGATTAGGCGGTGGAGACAGGGGGGGTCGTCCATCAAGGTTTCCTCCATTAAGAGTGAGGTGCGGACTAGGCCGGCAGCCAAGCCCTGCTGGCCAAGACCTGTGAAATCCTCCCCTAATTAACTGTCTAGGTTGTGATAGAGGGCGTTGATGGGCCAGTCGCAACGGACGGCAACTTCTTCTGGTGTTCTTAATTTCTAAGGTCATTTAGTCAAGGTCCCCCGCCGAAAAAAAGAGTTGATGGTAAAGGGGAGCAAACCATGTGTGGGATCCGGCCATACCCAGAATGTGACTCCTTCCTCCGATTAACCAAATCAATATCCAATCCACCAATCTGCATCCTCGCAGTTACTAGATGCTTCGACTTTTCAGAGTTGCTCTCGATCTTGGTCACTTCACCCGGTTCATGGCCGTACTGATTCAGGTTTACCTTGCTGAAGTGGAACCGTCGAGTTGCGAAATCGTAACCAGTGATATTGTTTATCCCAACGTCGATATCAGTGCTTTCAAGCCACAGGAGCTTATCGCGGACCCAACCGCCTGTGAAGCTCAAAACTGGGCAGTCATCCGTGGACTGTTGATTGTCAATTTTATACGCTGCGTCCAGTAAGAGATTGCAGTTTAGTGCGACCTGAGCGCTGGGGTAGGCATGCTGGTAGACATATTCCGACATGCCCTTGTGCGGTGTTTGTTTGTTTGACATTTTTTCCAACTCGGAGGATTATATGATGATTGTAGTTGTGGCAGCAGTGGTAGTGTTTGAAAACACTGGTTTGCTCTTTTAATCACGTCTGCCCCGGGGAGATGGAGAGCGAGTGCGGGACCAGGCAATTATACTACCGGTTATAAGGAGAGATAGATCAGGGCGTTTCTTAATTGGAACCTTAGCAGCGATAGAAGCTTGAACTTGGTTTGACTAATAATTTGGGTCAACAATTTTGCCATCAATAAATAAATTAGTGACTGCCACCTTTGACTGGGGCCTGGTTCAGAGGAGACACGTACTCGATTACCACGATATCGGAGTATTATGTCCCCGCATGGGTGGCAACTTAAGCTATTATCAGATATTATAGAGCTGGCCTTTAGCTTCAAAGGAAAGCAACAAGTATAAACCTCCACCCTAGGGCTGGTGCAAACTCCGGTTAATTCTGCTTAACCGGAGAGGTGATATCGGTGGTGATGCTGCTGTTATAGGCTGAGGGCAAGAATGGATATTTTAAGCCTAATCGCTGATCACTAGTCACCAGTGCCACAGGTGGCAACCCCGCTTCAGTGCCTGATTTTGGAGGCAACTACCTTGGCGCCACCGAAATTTGGTGGTATGACATATGTTAAGCGGCCTGCCCTGTATCGTTTCTACAATTGTACTATCAAGAACAAAGCACAAACCGTGACTAATTGAACTGTCCGAGTAGCATTCGAAGATGAAGAATGGCTTTTCAGAGAAATTGAATCCGTAGAGTATAAATTTCCATCCAAGACGTCACTAATGCAAATGAACTCATAAACAACTCTTAATGTACAAGTATAGAATAAAAACTAAAGATCTGGGGAGGTCTTTTGTAATAATGCATCACATACAACTCCGGGTACTGTTGAAAAATTAATCGAATTAACTTATACCGCGGTGGTAGAAAAAGCAATTTTACTGATATCAAATCCTTCCAGAAACCTCGACGAAAGTAGAGGGGTCATCCATCCTAGCTCGTGCCATAAGACACCATGTTATATGATCCATTCCGAACTCAGTTGTGAGGTTAAGGTATACTGTCTCTATGCTTCCCTGCAATCGACACGACGGCGAAGCCACATGCAGCGTCTGGTGAACTTGCAAGAGCCAATTCTCTGGCCGAAAACCCCCTCCGGATCCAACTTTTCCATTTTCGTATCATGGCGAACTAGCAGTAATTGAATGCATCTATCTTCCCACAATACGGGGCGATATGCAGTGCATTATTCCCATTAACATTGGGAAAATAAACCGGAATGCTCCTCTCCTCCAGAAAAATCTCGTAAAGTACAAGTGACAACGAAGTTAGAGGCTCGATTCACCCACTAGAGCAGATTGTGCATCTCGGCTAGCTAATAAAAGGAGTATGGCAAACAAGTTGCCTAACCCTAGGCTCGTACTCGTCTCTTTGTGACAAGACTACCAACCCGTATAACGTATAGTATTTTAGCCGTTTGAAAGTCTTGCCAAAAGTGCCAGTATAGGGTGAAAGTGATGTATGGAAATGACCTCGGGATTGACCACGGTATTAGACATGTTGTGGACTCCTGTGACCTAGTTTCGATTTTTCTTGCGAGGTAATTATTTTGCATTTGAGAGAATATTTGAACTCATGAGTTAAATTCATAGCAAAGCTCTGGGATCAAAAGACATTGATATCACTGATTGACTTTGGCAACAAGGTCAGGGTTTATACATATAGTGCTCCTCCAGAAAAGCAGCCTCAACGCTATCCTCAACGCTATCATCCATATGGGCCAACTGTGGCTTTATTTCAAAAGAGATGCTTATTCTCAAGGTGGAGACACGAGTAGATGTGGGGGCATTTACCACCCTCTGCCCTGACCAGCAACAAAAGAGGTTCTCTGGGCATTCCTTCATGCTGGGCTACATCCTCTCGTTCTCACCATGAGGGTCGAACTCGGGCAAGTTGATGTTTTCGGATAGAGGCAGACCATTTCCTTAGCATTTAGACCATCGGAACCAGTTGCAAACAATCTCTCCCTTTCGAATTTTAAGCCTGCTCCTCCCTAAACCGGAAATCTGGAAAATAATTCTCTTAAATATATTACTCTCATCGTAATATCAAGAGTTGCAACTCGTATCTTACCACCATGACCCCTGTGTCAAATTTTGTTTACTTTGCTTCTTCTCTACTTATGCATTTTATCCCTTCCCTAAGCCTTCTAAAATTGGATCTGCTTTAGATATCTATTATTGGCACAACCCATTGAAACCCTTTGAATGTGCATGCCCCATCGCTACACAATGCCATCCGACTGGTAAGCTCTTCACCACTCACTTCCATTTTAATTCTTTCCAAATTTTGTGATTAAACCAGGACCTGGTAGTAGTATACGGAGCTTCCCCCTATGACACCAGCTTAGAGGAACCCAATAACATATTGTCATATGAATAAAGCCCATATTTGAAAAGGCTGCTGCTCAGGAATCTGTTGACTATGGCAGAGACAGAACATGTACATTTCCACTACGATCAACATTATTGCTAACGACTCGATATAAGTAAGGTTGCAAGGCAAAGTACAATATAGTACTGATTGAGATTCACTTAGCTTCAAGCTTGGAAGGCAGACCTCGGTGGTACTGGTCAAGACTTCAAGATTTTGGATATTTTAACCGCAGAAGCCCAAGTTAAGATGTAACCCAGGTCAAGAGAAGCTATTGGAGGAAAACGTACAAAACATAGGAGAATGAAAAGTACCCATCCCTTACCCCAGCAAGCAAAGGTTTTTTTTCCACCTTTCTTAGAAAGCATGCCAAATAAAGTTCAACGTGTCTAAAAGCTCATCGAGTTGTACTTGTATTATGTGATACTACACTTGGCTGTTTTTCATGTATATTGTGGGGTAACTCCTTGGGTGTGAGAAATAAGAGCAGGCAAGTCATTCCTGGACTGGCATTTGATTTTAATTCTTCTTTATTTGTCCTTTGATTTTCTTTCTTTCTCTCCTGTCATTGAATGTCCGATATATAGACACCTCGTGGTTCGCTAGAGAAGCGGCCTCAACGCTATTCTCCATACCGGCCCGCAGTGGCTGTTCCAAAACAGGTCTATATTCTTGACGTTGAGATACAAGTATAAAGCGGTGTTTCCATATCCTAGGACCGGCTCGAAGACAATATATATACATAAAAAAAAGCAAAAAAGACAACTAGGACAAAGGCTTGACGTAAGCTGCGCAAACAAAATTCGAAAGATCCTGCAATAATCCGGCACAACTGCTCCAGGTAGCGGTGCCCAGCCCCTTCTCCAAAGGGCTCTCTCTTCGGTTATCTTATCTGCGCGGAAAGTCGGCACGATCCTTTCACTAATGTTATGTGCGATCGTGTTTAATTCTTTCCTTTCAATTTAGCCCCCCTATGTCCATAAGCAGGGTAGCACTCTAACATTCTCACTCTGAAACCATACCGGTCAAAAACTCTGAGATGATAGAATGTGAACTCAGTAGAGGGTAGATGGAATCCCCATATCGACACTCACTCCACCGGTAACACATTGGTGAGGAAATTTGGCAGGCAACCACTAACTTAGTAATGTCATATTTGATGGTCTCTGATGCAGTCCGTCGAATGTTGTCCACTCAGTTCACATGTATTTTAGTGCCTCCTTCCAAGAACACTAGCACTAAGTCCGCGCCCCATTCCAGACAGCTAAATGAAATGAGGAGAAATCTGGGCATAGCCATGAGGGATTCAGGTCTACAGTCCACCCTAGGGTCAAGCAATGGTAGCCCTATAATACACTAAAACCGGCTGTTATTTGCACAGATAAGCGATATGCGGTCTCGCCCATATGGGGATCTTGTTTGCAACGTCGGTAATGATGAGCATGAATGATTTTACCGTGTGAAAGCAAGTGGGTCAAGAGAACAAGAGTAATTTGTAGTGAAGCGGGTGGGGAGGTCCGAGAGGGCTTGAGAAAGTAAAATTTTGGAAAGGAAAGAGAAGTCTGGAAAGGTGGTTTTATAGGAGAAAAGATTTCAACTTTTATGTGTCCCACCAGAGCATACACGTACTGCTGCCAATGAGTAGTATCACTTCCACCAAGGATGATTCAAAATAATTGCTGCAGAGGCAATCATCTTTTTTAGAGTTTGACGGAGGGGAGTGGAGCGGCTTAAGTGAATAGATTGAGTTTGTATTAAGTGATGAAGGGGGTCATGATTAGTCCTATTGAGTATGTCGAGGAGACTTGTGAGGAAAGTGAGTATCATGAAGCAAGATCAGGCCAAGGAAAGGACGAGAAGGAAGGAAAAACAAATGAGAGAAAATTTCTCCTAGCTTTCACTGCCCTCCTGTGGTGCATATCCGTATCCCTGCAAGTTCGGAGCTCTGGCATGTCCCTTGGTGCTAACTTTGATAAACCCCCGGCATATCTTAAGTGAGACTGCAGCCCTAACCCTTCACCTACTGGGGTTGCACCCCTCGTGACGAAACTGGCTGGCTGATCAATCGGGATCATGAAAAGGGGCACCGTATTGGATCGGTAAAAGAGTATATCATCAAGGTTAATGTCGCGAAAATTACCCGTCAATTAGGTCTTATCGTAGTTTCGGTGCAGGAACCGTCAATACTGTCAGATGTCACTCCCAAATTTCTGCGAGTGTTCGATTGTTCTTGTGTTGTCACCGGAAGTCTCGCTTCGCTTCTTAACCATCAATCGACAATAAACCCAGTGTGACTACCTGTTGAGGATCGGGTTTTCAAGAAGTGCCTGAGAATCACTGACTGTGTCGCGGCACTACAAAAACCTGTTAGCCGAAGACTACCTGGGGGAATAAATTACCCTGCAAATACCTCCCTATGTGCCACTAGTGTAGGATAGGCACACAGAGTTAGCACAATTTCCTGATTGGTACTTTGGCGAGGTTTATGGTTTTGAAATATGTCGTGGAGGAAGAGGGATTCGGAAGCTAGAGCATGTGGCCGCAGGGGAATTGGAAGCTTAAGCGACGAGTGTCTCAAGCATTGCCTTGCCTGGCAGAACTGGCCGTCTAACCGGTTACTGGAAAAGGCACCCTTGGGGCGCGGCCCCGATCGCCTCTCCAAAGACATAAAGCTTCAGATTTATCAAGAAATCAAAGACACTACTATAACTACTTGAGCATGATACACATGAGGAATAAAGTGAAGAACAAAAGATTAATAGTTAGAAAAAGGCAGTAAACTCATGCATGGTGTTTGGTTCCTCTGTACTCTACCTCCTTCGGGTGACAGGGTTTGGGTTGACACCTTTTCCGGATACTTTTGCAATTGACTAGTACTAGAGGAGATATCTTTCTTGCCTTGCCATTGACCATAGGTAGTGGGGTACACAGTGCCGGAATCTCCTAGTTCAAAGACCGCTTATTATCGAAGGGAGCAATACCGCACATATCTGTACTAGAGTACAAGGGTATCGCACTACTTAGGGCTCCGCCCCGAGTATAGTTCTAGAACATTACCACTGGTTAGCATCGGTCAGGTCGGGTATGATAGCGATGCAAATACACCAAGTCTAGGAAAATCGGAACACAATTAAATCTGTAACACATTGAAAATCTCATCACCAGTTATTACAAAAATTGGCTCTCTCGCATCTAGGGACTTGGATATTTTGCACGTTACTTATGTAGCTGCGATTAATTGTGAATTTGGCCTCGTGGAGGAAAGGCCAACTAAAGCTGTCCATAAGGTAATGCCAAGCTTGCAATTCGTATAGGCCTCAATAGCGGTCGGAGGAGGCTGGTCTAACAGCAATCTAAAGTTGGTCCCATTTTGGCTGGATACCGCAAATTCCTGGCATTCGTTAATGTCATGAATAATCAATTGAGGGCACACCGGCGCCTTCCTCCTGTTTTTCACAATTGACATTCTGGTGTAGGAAGAGCAAGTATTGATGACCTCTCAGGAGCTCGCAAATAGATCATTAAAATAGTCTTTGTAGATAATCAACGTGCAGCATAAAGTTTAAAATATTTGGAGCGGGTGCCCCTCAGGAAAGAACTCAGATTGGCATTGCCGATTAGCCTACAACAAAAAGGTTCCTGCTGAGTTAGGCATTACCTCCTCCCAAAGAGACTCCTTTCCACTCTGCTGTGGTGAAAAAGCTCTTCTATCATTACAATATACAATACGAGTGCAAAGCTTCTCGTCCGACACTATTTTACACCCAATTTAGTGAAAATCAACATTTTACAACAGACGATTCCTAATACTGATAACATAATAATATTTCAAATATTTGCATCAGCGAAAGAATCCCTATCCATTCAAGAAATCCACGGGATTAAACATGTCTTTATGTTTGTTATTGAATCAGCCAGCTAGTAAGTGACCTAAATTGTTGTATGGGGCTCCATACACTGGGGAGAGAACCCAATGCCTGATACCTAAGTGAGTTTGTCTCCGACTATTTTATCTTTGAAAAAAAGTTCTGTAATATTTCTCTTGTCCTATATAGGTTTCCTGATGTGCGGCTAGGTTTTTTCATTTGCTCATCGGTATTGCATCAGGAAAATGTCCGAGTATGGCCTCCATAGTCGACCTGGTCCACTGCCATTCATTCGCATTCACACTTTCGACATTTTACCGAAAATGTGATCCAGGGCGGATCAGGGTGGACCAGGAGGGCTAGGGGGACCATAACCCCCCTTGGTGGACCAGGAATGTTTTTCAGATTTTGCTGATGTTGTGCGAGTCGTGAATGACCAGTGACCTCATATGTTTGCTTACCCAGCCCACCAGCAAGGCCGCAGTTCGGATTACATTCTTAAGTAATCTATCGTACCAAAGCCCGCTTAACCTTTCTCCTTTTGTACTGGAGGGATCCCCCAAGAAGGAAATTCATACGATGATAATTCAAGTGCAGCAATCTGCCTTGCAGGACTCCTCTCAAGGAGGGGTAAACTTTGATCGCATGCTAGTTAGTTACATAACTATCCTCAGGAACAATATTTACATTTTTTTGCATTTCATAAGTTTACTATCATACAGTATCATATCCTACTGTGCCCGGCATAACCGTAACGGGATATTGGATCTTTTAGGGCAGCGCCTCAAGTGGCGCAGTGGCCACTCCACCTTTTGACCTAAATGGTTGCTTGGGTTTACTCACTGTTCACATGAACCCGGATAGTATGATACTCCTAGTAGTACAATGTTGGCATATTCAGAGTATCAAAGGAGCCCAGATATCCGGAGGAGTGCATAGGAAGGGACACGGAAGAGTGCACTTACAGGGCATACTAGGGCACAAATCGAGATACTTAGAATATTCCTAAACAGTCTACAAAATATTTTCGCTAAGCCGGTGCAAACCACTATTGAGGCGAGGATCATGTTTTCCAATGTTTTATGACCTCCCTCGAGTTAGGATTATACATGCACAAAATCTCTGTTACTCGGTAGCTGTTAGCTGGCAATCTCCAATATAGCCTTCACCTTACCAGCCAAGAAAGTTGGGGGGGGAGGCATCAGGTTCAAATTATGATATTGTACTCGTAGCAGTAACACCCGTAACCTTAACCTTAACAATCTACTATTTTACCCACCAAATACCCGCGTGGATTACCAGTTTAACAAATCGGCTATGGCTGAAGATTGAAAAACAGCTGGCAATAAACCGGCGGGGGGAAGAGCCGCTAGGCGAGTGACAGCTTAAAGCGGGGAAAAGACTTTTCATTCACTTACTCTCTGTCATAACTTCACGATGCTTAGCTCACTAACTCACTAACAGCAGCCACAAGCAGAGACAGAGTATAATTAAACAGGCACGATTCCTTTCTCCTATCCTTCCATGGATCGCTACTCTGATCTATCCTCTTCCACGCAGGTCCCCGCTTCCATGCTGGTTTCCTTCCTTGGATATTTCCCCGGTCGATCCGCATAATAAACATCACGCGAGCAGAGGGAAGAACCACAGTCATAAAGAAAACTATCCAGGTTCTGTAGTCTACTCACATCCAAGACGACCTTCACCAATCACAAGCACATATCCGGGACTTTGCCGAAGAATAAAGATATAGGCTGTACCTAGGCAGAACATGCCGGGCAGCACCCAACACTTTATCCTTCTGGACCATGAGTGGGTTTATAATTTCTTCGATGGAGTATGTAGAAGAGCGAGTTGTGAAAGGAACACGGGACAAAGGAAGACCAAGGCAAGGAAAGGACTAGAAGACAAGAAAAGCAAATAGCAGAAATATTTGGATTGGTTGCGTGTTCCTCCGCCCCTGCATAAGCGGACTACTAAGCGCTCTGAGGTCAGGAATTTCCTATACTCAGAGATGTTTGAAATCGCTGTACGTGATCCAGGAGATTTGGATACAGTGCAGCTCTAGCGCTAGGGGTATGTATATGCACTCGCGGAAGGACACGCAAGCTACCAAAGGTTTTCTTTTGATTTTCCTCCTTTCTTATTTTTCCTTCCCTTCTTTCTTACTTTGTTGCTTTAAAACCTTTTTGAGACTATCTTTTCCATCTACTCAGCATTATCCATTATACCTTCATTTCTTAAAATAAATACTGTGGATTAACTTAAGATTTTCCACTCCACTGCGTAAAACTCTTATCGCCGATCATGACCTCCACATCGATTGTTTTCACCTGGGGCCAGTGGGACCAGGTAGGTGATGTTTCATGATTGCGCCTCTGGGCCTGCCTATCCCTACTCTGAAATCTGGTCAACTAAAGGGAATTAATAACCCTGGTAGGAATCTCAGAGTCCAATTCGGGGACACCGCTTCTGATCAAGAATGAATCTTCGAGCCTTATCTGCTGCCCTACAAATAACAAGCTTTGCCTTCTTCTTAATTCTGCGAGACAATTACTAAGCCCGCGATCAAGTGTCTAGGTTGGCGAAGCGCCGATATAGGGGCCCATGCTGATGCTTTTTCAATGAATAACTAAAGTGTTATACCACCCTGCGAGGCACCTTTTGGTCTGAAATACCTGATAATGCCTCCCTCCTCCAAACCTGCCGCCCTTTTGAAATCATCTGCAAGTCAACTCTTATTAGCCAGTTATTGGAATGGAGAAGTGACAAATACTACAAGAGCTCCTTGTGCTTTGTGGTTGAAAATTATTACTACTATACAGTTCGGCTTATACTACAAGATGGAATCTTGGAAATCATCAACACTGGCCAAGTACGTATCAAACGGTGCATGGTGCACTGTGAACCAAGGGTGGCAAGGGGTCGATATGCTATTATATGGTGGAATTGAGCCAAATACCCTCGATAAGCGAGGCCCCATACCGCTTAAGTATTGGAATTGGTACTCTGCAGCGTCGAGTTTCTCTTGTTTCATGAAACCAGTTGGAGTATGAAAGATATTTCATGGATGCCTAGATATGAAGGGTATAGGAATGAAAGGAAGGTTTCGTGGTATATCTCTTTGGTTCAAGGGATAACGCTGAATTTTTCTTTTATTTCTTGCTGGAATACACAAAACGATGAGGAGACATGTGGGAATGAAAGTGGAAAGCTATGGTGATTTTGGGAAGTTTGTGAAGAGCCTTATGATTTTCATATATACAGCTGTTGTCTCCATCAGTCTAGTGAGTAAGACAAGTACGCCGGGAATAGAACTATGTTGCTCATTATCATTGTCCTCCCTCTCACTGTTGCTCTTTTGGTGCCGTATTTGCTCTTATTTTGTTCATTACATGCGCAAAAATGGGGCCTGTTCTGGCGTAAAAGTAAGCAGGCTATTGCACGATTCTAGGATAGACAAGAGTCGCTCTTGCCTATACCCCAATTTCATAGCTATTAACCTAGTTGTATGGACTAAGGACGAGGACATGGGGCGATCATTTTTGGAACCATGCTCTAAAATAGATGTGAACAGGGTGGAGAAGATTGTGAGATGACGGCAGGTTCGGAGGAGGGAGGAAATATCAGGTATTTCCAACATAGGGCAAGTGCATATTTTGAAAAACTAATTGATTGTGAAGTGCAAGGAAGGTCATTGTAGGCTTGCCTAGAGGGCAGCAGGTAAGAAGTGGTGGAAGAGATTGGGTGATTAACTTGAGGTATAGAAGCTATGACATTCCTAGTGATTATACAGTATTCATGAACAAAACATCACCATTTTAGTAATCTCTTCTATCTGTGTGTCACGCAATACAAGTTGTCCTAGGAGACACCTCTCGAGTACAAGAACTTCGACATGAATACTTTGATAGGGTTGCTTGCAGATATCGAGTACCGTTGGTCAGAGTACCCATCATATCCTTCAATCCATTCAACCGATAATATCCCAAACAGGTACAGTAACTTGGCAATCTTCACGATCCGGACGGCTAGCCCAATTATTATACGGAGTCCATCCTTTGTTCAATGCCGAGGGGGTAGCGAAGCCAGCACGACTTTCTTACTACTCTTGCGTCTCAGGCACAAGCCTTTGCCTTCGTGAACCTCCCTCTTCTCCATTTGTCCTGCGCAATTGGTGGTTCATAACAGTACCAGGGACTGTTCTTACCATTTCCGTCAACATTGTAACACTAAGCGCTATTCAGGCGGGGCCATCACAATGGCTACTTTTTCTTGTACCATAGCTGAAATTGCGCACTCTTTTGGCGGCATGAGTGAAAGATGGCAAAGTTCTTTCATTAACAGTGCTAAGGTGCCATTTCTCTCTGGACCTCACACAGAGTATAGTATCGCGGTGAGCTAGAGAAATAGTACTGGTATGGGGATAGATAAGATCTTGATGGCTGCAACAGGCTTCGGAGTTTGTATATATTGGCTTTTACTGTAGATTATCTGTCAGGTTGATAAAGGCAAGCGTGACGGGACCAACGAGCCCAGTTCTATATATAGTTGAAGATTGGGTTCACTAAAGACCATAACGAATCCGAGTGATACCGAATAATCACCCTCCTCTCCCTTAATCACTAAGAGCTAGGAACATAAACTAGAATGTTAGTTCTTATTTTGTAATACGTGGACAAACGGGCTTGTGGCAAGAGTGACTCAGGCCCCCAGTGTGTTTGCCTGCCAGTATAAAATTATTCTAGAGTGAAGCATGATAAAGGTTCGAAGTAGTGTGTGAGGGCTCCGGTTTAGGGGTGAGGTAACAGAGTAGTCCGTGGCATCGCTAGTCAGACATCAGTAGCGATAGTTGAGAGAGGCCCGTGACTCGATGGGCCACAGATCTTGGTAGTAACAGGGGTAATTGACTAAGTTATGATTCAAGTTAACAGGATGGGGTACAATAGATGGATAAAGCGCTGGAAAGCCTAGTACAGCATGGATGGAGAAAAAACGACATCATTATTCAGACAGAGTAGTAATTACTTGCACATTGCAAAAGTCTACAAATGTGGACTTTGCTGGGCGCTAACTTAAGTGTCGCTGCCTTCCAGAATGTGCCAAGCCTGGTCTGCACATTTGGCGAAAACTTTGCAATGCGCAAGAGCTTCTACTACCCTGGTCCTGAGATAGTGACCCGCCAAACCTGTTGGATGTGACAATGATAGTATGAATTGGGGTTGTGCAATAAGCATGCAGGTTTCCCTAGTAGTAGTGGGTTCCGGTGCGACAACGACTGTGGGCTCGCTCCTCTGCACTGAACTGGAGTACTGGGGGAGTCTCTGGTATTGGAGGCTGCAAAAAATGAGCCATGCGTTTATGACATTCCTCTTTACCGGCAGCACTTGTTCCCTGATTTTAACTCATCCCGGCCAGCATCGGGAAAGTGTCGTAGCGGGGTCCAGAGGGGTCGTCAACGCTCCTGGTCCAGCATAGAGGGTAGTGGTCCCCTGAGTCCACCTGGTCCACTCCGATCTATTCTGATCCAGACCTTTTTAAATTCTACTGAAAATGTGTTACAGGATGGATCAGGGTGGACAAGGAGGACCAGGGGGACTATAACCCCGCTTGATGGCGCTGGTCTGGGTTTCACATTTTGCTGATGAGGTCCCGTGTATTAGTTGTTGACTTGCTTAGACTAAGTACTGAGGAAATAGCAATGTGATTTGTTTTTCTTTTGTTGGGAATGGTGGGGTCCAAGGTGTTTGGAAATGGCGGTCGGGGAAGCTGTATGTTGTCTTTCCGGGTAAGGGTCAGGTAATTGCACACTATTAGTACAAGTGCCGTAAAACCTACCTTTTAAAAAACTAGTGCCAAGATTCTGTGAATCGATAACAGGCTAAATATCTTGTTGCTTCTACAATTCTCAGTCATTGGTTTTCTTAGCACCGGGTTTTCAAAATGTCCTAGTATGGGGCAGCTCATTTAAAAGCAAGATTTTCTGGTACTATTTCTTCAGCCAGAGGTCGGGCGTTGAAATACCGGAGCTTGCTGTTACTGTGGTGGACCTACGGGGTTTCATGAAATCCTGGGCACAAGTAAATATGCGCGGAAACCTCAGTCTTTTTTGGGGTAATCAATAAGGATTGAGAGAAAAACAAAGTCCAGGCTTATTCTGAACATTTAGAACTCCGTAGACAGAGATCTACGGGACTAACCTAGTGGTAGTCTATCATGCACAATGTTTGGTGATAAGTGGTATGGATAGGAAAGGGTGAAAGCAGAGGAAACGTGGACTGCTCGGTTAGCTTCTAGAGCCTTCACCGTAAGTGGCAAGAAAACTGGGCGTGTGACGAATAGGGATGTTTGGTGGGCAAAAAGAGCAATTGTCAAGGTTGGAGTTAGAAAAATTAGTCTTGTTTAATCACTGTTCGACGCCCACGAGTTTTGCCACGACTCCGGTAAAAACTATAACTTATTATGGCCCAGCGCATATGGTGCTCGTTGCAATCTCAGAGACTGGAATGAAAAATACTGGTCCTGACCTACTGGGATGTTCCCCTACCCTTGACGACGGAGGGTGGTACAAGGCTCTAGTGTCCGGTAATCGCGGAATTTAATTCCCCAATTTGGGGAAATTGGGGGCGGGGAGGGTGGGGGCGAGTCAAATTTTTTACTCGTGCTCCGGGAGTGGTAGGCTTGTCTGATAAGAGGGATGTGAATTTCAGCTTTGAGAAATAAGAAAAAAAAGATGCAAATTTTGCTGCGGCTTGATAATTACAAGTGGACACGCCTACCTCGATCTTCCAGTTGTCAGAGTAGCGGATAGGTGCTTATCAGGCCATCGGAATACTTGAGTACTGGCAACCGCATCAAACGCTCCAATTAGTACTCTAGTTGCCCTCAATATAGACATCAAAGTTTGCAACCCAGTCGGGTAGATGGTGTGGGGAGTTGGTTTCTGGAAATGAACGAGTTTTGGGAGTGGAGCGATAGTCAAAGGGCATATCGGCATGGTTTTCTGTTTTGCTAGCGTCATCCCTGTGTGAGGAAAACACCTATCAGGTGAGAAGGGTCTGTCGATCCGCTGGATATCACTAAAGGCTAGCAATATTGGCTCAGTAGTTATTCACTGGCCGTGCGATCCAGTTCAGGATAGAGATATCGCTGTGGAACCCCTATCCTGTGAATACCTTGCCCAGGCGGAGCAGTCCACGGCAAACATGTTAGGCGCAATCCTTAACCACTGTGTCCCGACAGATGGAATCCCTGAGCCAGTGCCGCAGGCATTTCATAATGGGAAAACGGGGTTTGGGCACAGGCAGTAAACCTTTCCTGCATGGTGAAAATACCGAAAAGAACGATCGCATCGGTCTCAGAAGTGCCTATCTGGATGGGTGTTTTGGCTGAATGTCATCTGAAAAATCGACAAGAGCATCTTAAATCATTGCGGGACACTGTACTGTCTTCGCCGGCTATGATGGTGTTTCCCAAAGGGAGACCTTACATTTAGCGCGAGATTGAGAGGTCTTTTAGCGCGGCGAGCATGATACCCTTAACCCCTCCTTTTGCTAATATCGAGAGATATCTTAAGAGGAGGTCAGACTGAGGGGCCATACCCCGCGCGATGGATGAAAATCTCGAGGCCCAGATTTTGAATGTAATTCCAACAAACATTTCCCCATGTATGTAGCAGCAACTATTTCAACCAATCAGTGTGGGTTGGATATTAGCTCAACTCATATAGATTTCTCCTGGTTTCCTTGAACATTGACGCAGTCTTGAACAAGGTTACTATCAGTCCGAGAAAGAAAAAGCTTAACCACATGACCCAGGGGAATTGCCTTCAAGATGCCTACTCAGCAAGAATAGCTCGAGTAAGAGCGAAGGAGGGAGTCATCTCGAGCCTAGTCATGGAGGCGCTAACATGGCTGTCACATTCCAAGTGAGCCTTGAATGGCAACAAGTTATGTCGGGCCTTAGAAGTAGAAATCAGGTCTACAGACCTAGATCCTCAGAACATCCCTGCGATTGAGATACTGCTAGGATGCTCTTTTGGGCTTGTAAAACTGGAAGAGTCATCACATAGTGTCCATCTTGTCCACTAGACTCTGCAAGCGTAACTATATGAGAATGCCGACGTGTTCCCAAACCCTCACTGAGCGATTGCCAAGGTCTGTTCAACATACCTCAATTTTCGATTCATCAAGAGCCTTTCGCCTGCCCATCGTTGGTCCCAGCAAGGACCACTGTTGCTTCGAATTACCTCTTGTTAATGGGGAGAACATGCTGGATGTGGAATCACGGCAAGTGTGAACACACTTACACTGAGGCTTCTTGATAGATTTGATAAGCTGGACTAGGATAGTTCACAATCGGCCAAATTTCCTGATTAATGACAGGCCAAACATCTCGTCCTTGCCAAAATTCACAAAAGCTTAGTTTTATTAGTACCAGAGATTTTGGAAAGGCCTGATTTAGGTAGTACATCTAGCAAGTACCACCCGTGCGGTTGCCCTACACTTTATGATCCACGGACTGAGATTTGTTATCAGCCTCGCTCTCTTCCTTTTACTAGTGTTTCCTGAGTAGGTCAAATTATTCCTTCCTTCCTTCCGTCTCGCGCACTAGGCAGCTGATAAGTACACCAGCCGGTTTAGCCCCGTGAATTATCCTCTGACAGCACCCTGAGGAAAATGCAGGATCAGCAAAATGCACCAGGGAACGACTACTAAATATACAAACTTTCGGTTCCGGCAATGCCGGGTGTGGGAATCTTACAAATAACTATAACATCACATTGACAAAAACAGATGAGGAAGACAACCAGATTAATCAGTGGCTCTCGTCATTCAGGCCTCAAGACAGACATCCAAGTGTACAAGCCAACTGGGTGGATGGTGTGGGGGGTTGGTTTCTGGAAATAAACGAGTTTCTGGAGGGGAGTGGTAGCCAAGTGGTATCGGTGGGTGGTGTCTTGTTTTGCTAGGATCATCTGGGCTTGGGGAAGACAGATAGTACGTTGGTTAGAAACATTTGTCGAGCAGGTGGATATCACTGACGGCAAGCAATATTAGTTCCTTTGTGATTGACTGGTTGTGCGATCAAGTTGATAATAGAGACGTCGCCATCTCAGGGCTATACTATGATTAGCTAGCTCAGGCGGAGCAGTCCGCGGTGAATATGCTAGGCGCAATCCTCAAGCAGCTTTTGGAGAGAGGCGGAATCTTGGAGCCGGTGAGGCAGGATTTTCGTAAAGGGAAAAGGGGGTTGTGCGGACGGGCTCTGGAACTTTCGGACTTGGTGAAAATGGTGGAGATGACCGTCGGATCACTGGCAGAAGTGTTCATCTGTATCGATGGTTTAGATGAATGTCTTCTGGAAAATTGTTGAGACCTTGTTGAGTTGCTACGAGATATTGCAAGGGCTTCACCAAGCACATGGGTGTTTCTTAGTGGGAGACCTCACGTCCAGGATGAGATTTGGGGATATTTCACCGAGGTGATCATGATAGCTGTTATCCCTACAATTAGGGATATTGAGAGATATCTGGACATGATATTAGGCCGAGATACAGCGCCTCGCGCAATGGATGTCGATTTAAGATCCGAGATTATGAGTGTAATTCCAAGAAAAATTTCCCAAGGGCAAGTAGAAGCAGCCACATCAGCTAATTAATCCCTAGTTGGATACTTGCTAACTAGATATAGATTTCTTCTCGTTTCCCTTAACATCGACGCCCTCCTGACCGAGATTACAGTCGGTCAGAGAAAGAGAAAACTCGACCAGATGATCCAAGGGAATGGCCATTGAGACGCCTACTCAGGAACCCTGGCACCAATTAGAACGCTAAAAGGGTGGCATGCCGAGACTCGCCATGGAGGCCCTAATGTGGCTATTACATTCGAAGTGATCCTTGGATGCCAACCAGTTGTGCCATGCCCTGGGAGTAGAATGCGGGTCAACTGACCTGGACCCGCAGAACATTCCTGCAATTGAAACACTACTAGGATGCTCTTTAGGGCTCGTAAAGCTTGAAGCGTCCTCATACACCGTCCGCCATGTCGACCACACTCTTCAAGAGCCCCTATTCAATAATACCTACCTATTTTACCACCCTCACTGAGCTATTGCCCAGATCCGTTTAACCTACCTCTATTTTCAGTGTATCAAGGACCTTTCACCTATCCAGGATTGGCCTTCGCAAACAGCACCACTGCTTGAATATGCCTCTAATTACTGGGGAGCACATACAAGAGGGGGAATTGCGGCCAGTGTGAACACACTGGCACTAAGACTTGTGGATGGATTCGATACGCACGTATCCTCCGGCATACTGCTATCCCATAGCGGTGACATTTGGGACCAGGGGGCTCGTCGGAGTAACCCTCAGATGTTAACAGCGCTCCACGGCTGAACATATCTTGGCATTGCGGAGATAACAGTTGGTTTATTTGATATGAAGAAATGGGATGTCGGGACAACTGATCTGGAGGGGGATACGGCAATGGCATGGGCCCCTAATAAAGGACATGATACCATCGTGAAAGCCCTGGTGGAACAGGATGGTGTAACCCCCAACACTACAGATCCAGCAGGCAGAACGCCTCTCTCAGGGGCAGCCGGAAACGGGTGTGAGGGTGCTGTGAAAAATCTTTGGGAAAAAGACGATCTGACTCCCCTTACTCCAGATACAGATGGTCGAACACCTCTCTCCTGGGCAGCTCGAAATGGGTATGGGGGCATTGTGGGAATACTTTCAGAACGGAGGAATTTCACTTCCAACCTTTCGGATAAAGCTAGTTGAACACCGCTCTCGTGGACTGCAGGAAATGGGTATTAGGGCATTGTGAAAGTCCTATTGCACCAAGGGGATGTCGCTCCGGACACGCTCGATAATGACGGTCGAACAAGACTTTCGTGGGCTGCTAGAAATGGGTATGGGGGCATTGTGAAAATTCTATTGCAGCAGGGGGATGCCACTCCCGACACTACAGATAAAGACTGTGGAACATCTCTCTCGTAGGCAGCTGAAGAGGGGAATGGGGGCATTGTGGAAATACTTTTGGGTCGTGAGGATGTAAATCCCTACACTCCAGATCAAGATAGTTGAACCCCTCTCTGGCGGGCAGCTCAAAATGGGAAACAATACCTCGTGAAAATAATTTTAGAACGAGGAGATGGTTCTCCTAACAATATAGACAGCAAGGGTAGAACACCTCTCTTTTGCGCAGCTGAGTTCTGCCATAATGATGTGGTGAAGGTGCTAGCAGGGTGGAAGAATCTTGCTCCCCAACATTGTGGATAAACAAGGTCGAACCCCTCGCCCTTGAGTAACTGAATTTGGGAACAGGGAAGTTGTGGAGATGATTTTAGTGTGGTGGGATGTCACTCGCAGCATGGCAGATAAAGACGGTCGAACACTATCTAGTCACCAGTGGAATAAGGACACATTAAAGTAATGGAATAACCACTAGATCGGGGTACATTATCTAGACTTCCTGAGTGCAAACCTTACCGCACATCCCACTGGCCAAAAAGCCCTTACAGGGGCGAGTTGTAAACCAGCGGTTAAAAGATCAAGGTTTTGTTCTCCTCTTAGCAGGCAGTAATAGCTCACTTATCCCCTTCCCAGATGAGCCTTCCGAGACATCTCAGCACCCTTCCAAAAAGATCCGGAGACCTTGACATTCACTGCACACTCTCCTCGCTACTGGCCTTCAGAGTCGCAGTATTACACTATAGCACTACTAGTCTCAACCCTCAACTCAGCCCTTCCATCTCTGGTGGTATTTCCTGTATTTCCTGTATATATCAGGCCTTATCATCCTGCATACCCATCTACTGATTTTAGTGGACCATAGTATCTCCACCTTCTACTTCAAGGGCCACATAGTGTAGTGTTTATATGAAATCTATTTTTTTACTTGGTGCTTAACGAATTTCTCCATTTCCTCTCATCGTCATATGCTATATAGCCTCTCAATTTCCTCGTCTGATATGGTATGAGCACGGGCCTCTTAAAGAACCCCGGGTTGCCGTTCAACTCCACGGAAAGATATTGTTATAGGCTGTAAAATGAATGTTTATCATTAATCATATAGTGCATCTTTTACGCTTTTGCTTTCCATGTCTATATTTATTAAGCTTGAGGAAGGGAAACGGAACCCGCTCCTGGGTCTGTAGGTTGTTGGTGTGTGTTTGTTTTCTTTTCCTAAATATGGATCTCCTCCCATTGGAATTGTTTTACGGGTACGCTTTCAAAAGTTTGACATGAGTTATATTATAGTTTAAATTCTATTGAAAAATCAATTTCTCATCTAACTGAGGGTGGTCCAGCTGTCGGCTATCGAGCCGGCTAACTAACTCGAATCAATTCTTGCCCCTGGATGGGCTAGAATAAATCCGTGATACCAGTAGCGCACTGGGCAAGAGGCTGAAGTTCCACTCAAGGCTCACTACAATGCAGTATTGACGAATTCAGAGGCCACATCGGCGTCGTCTTCAGCGGGACAATTAAACTTAGAAATGAAAGTCCCTTGCGTGAGAATGTCGGGTTTGGAGAACCCATGGCCAATGGGGGAAAGCATATGGGGGGTAGCTCCCAGGTGCAAGCAGGGCCCTAGAGGTCTACCGGGAAAGGGCATAGCTAATGAGGTCTTTAGTGCGGGGTTATAACTCAACTAGGATAGGTCTGCGGGACACCCACAACCTATAGCCCTCTCGAACCCCCGGACACGCCAACCTTGAAGTTCTCATACCTTGTGTTCTCAAGCTTTCTACAGCTGGGTTTCTCAAGCTTGCTACGGCTGGTGTTTTTTCTTTTTCCTCAATATATACTTAGTGTCCAAAAAAGCAATACTACAGAACACAGTATCTTGTCAACTCCAAATAATGTGCCAACCAGTAGGGGATCTCGAGGTAGGAGAAACTGAGGACCCTCCAGCAGGAGTGTAACTTCAGGTGGACTTTGAAAAAAGACGGGTAATGGGTAGACTGGAGGCTGGTTTGGGAAAGAATTACTCGAGTCCAAACTCTGTTCATGACATACTGTATATCGAAGTTAAACCAGAAGTACTCCTCAGTCATATTTGATATTATGAGAGAAAGTGCATGTTTAGTGCTGGTACTATCGTACTCAAGTACAAATCAATTAACAAAAATCTTAAAACCTGATGTTTTTGGGTAATCGTTAGAACTATGCAGGGTTCCGACTGGTCCCACCGGGCAAGTCTTGGAGGGACAACCTGACGGTTAGTCTAAAATGACTTCCCGACTGGACCAGGCCAATTAATGTAGTCAAGGACTGGTCGGGATTAGTGGCAGATTAGTCTCCCCATTCCCCCCGAGTGGATGAAAGGAAGGGAAGCTGTATCCAATTTTGCAAAATCCGCTGGATATAATAGAAGTAGCTAAGGAAAACAAGAAGAGAAACAAGAGAGAACAAGAACAAGACAACACCATAAGAAAATACAGTAGTGGCTAGACCCAGCCGAGAAATGACGTAGTTGCACCGCCGGAGGCAGTGCATGAGAAGCCACTGTCCTGGCCGGGGGAGATTGTTACGGCCGATGTTTCCCCGAGTGACAATGGGGGCGGGGGTCTGGATTGCGCAGGGAGGCGGGTAGGCTATAAAGAACCCAAGAGATATAGAACGCGAGAGATAAGTAACACGAGGTGTAGGAAGAGTGGTGATGTTGTCGGGACGGAGTTCAGAGAAAGGGGGACTCTAGTGGTGGTAGTCGTGGGCTGTGTGGCATGGAGCTATAGTGCAAATGGAGTCAAAGCGGGCCCTGTAAATAGGCCAAATGCGGTTCCAAACTAGTGTACCCCAACATGGGATTTTGTAAAAGAAAAACCGCTACGCTGAAGCTACTTGAATGGAGAACAAGGTAGAGGTTTTTGTTTTTTAATTCAAGGCGGTAGGAAAGAGTAGTTATAGATTAAAAAGTGAAAACTTTGGTGAGAGCGGAACAAGTGATAGAATATACTCAGTGCCATGCTAATAAATACTGTGGATTACAAAGAGAGAGTGATACTTGATGAACAAAATATTAGAGGTAGAAAGTTATAATACTTTGAGATTTCTCAACTATTGTGAACTCAATCGACAATCAACATCACGATGCCACCCCTCAACAATAAACGAAAACATATGCGAGGTATTGGACCAGGAGGAGGTCGTCCCAAGAAAGGCTCTGACATTGCAGATTCAACAAGTCCTGAACCCGATATACGCGAACCGCAAAGCCCCAATGCTCTTAGTTACCACCCAATCACTCCATAAAGGTCAGGTTTACTCAACAATAATGCTGCAAATACTACCAATACGACATCGACATTAAAAGGGCCAGCCAGAAGCAGTATATGGAGAAGAGGCCAAAAGAAGAAGGCGTAGTCGAAGGAGTGACAACGGAGAGTAGAGCGGCTGCCAGCTGAGGACAATGGTGCCGAAAATTGGGAATCTATGGAGAGATTAGTAGAGGAGAAATGGCCAAAGGTCTCAAGGGAAATTCGAGCAACCGTGCTCACAAGAGGTATGATTGATTTGAAATTGCCTAGTAACCATTAGTTTAGTAAAAATATAGTGATATAGATGGCCATGCACTAGGGGTTGTGCATATACGGCAAGCATTGATGCGGAAAAAGTGAATTCCTAAATGCAATCCAGATATTAAGAGATAGTACCAAGTTCTTCAGCTTATGAACTGGCAGCTGAAGCATCCGGAGCTCTCACGCAAGACAGCAGCACTCAATACAGCCACCAGCTGGGGAAGAAGTAAGCATACAGCTGAGAGTATCATTAGTTGGGTGAAAGGTTGGATACAAGCACGCTCTATAGAGTTAAGTCAGCGTGGAAAGCATGCAATGTCTTACAGCAGGCTCAGTGATGAAGGAACTCTGATTGCTGTACGAGAGTACATCAAAGAAGCTAGTGAATGTATAGATTCAATTAGGTTGAAATCTTTCTTGCAAAATTTCAAAATTAATCAATACATTTACCATGTTAGATATATCTGGTTAAGGTCTTGCCAAGGCAGTAACAAAATACTGGACAACACAAAAAAGTCAGCAAAATGCAGAGTTGCGGGTACCCTGGGCTTATCAGGCTTTCATTGAGAGACATACATGAGGGCAAATGAGCAGAACTGCTTCGGCAGCCATTTCCTGGTCGAAAAGATTGGGGTTTGAATTGAAGGAGAGGTGAGAAAGGGAGTCTATATTGATGGGCACGGGAAACCAGCTGTGGTTTTCGACAGCCAACAGTACTTTGTCCCCACATAGAAGGAGCTTGAAAAACGAATGCTAAAGTGGTCTCCGGCTGGAGCCATAGGTAATACGCCATTACCACAAGGGCAAAGTCTCTTAATTCCCTGTGCCCATGATGAGTGTACCTTTTATTCAAATGATGGCCGACATCATCGCTGGATTCATTAGGGCAAACATCTTATTCGAAAGAAGTCGCATGGTCAAGGCCTCATGGTGAGGGACATCTATCTCCCATGGAATCGACTTGCAATGCCTTCCTCTATACCTTTACCACCAATTCTACAACAGCGAGACATTGAACCTGTGCCTTGTCTTAGAATCAACCTTCGCCAAGCTACCGAATATATTACAGTTGGTTAAGGATCATGGTGGAAAGGTCACAATCTCGTTGACTATATGGTTAATGTTGCGATACCCATTTTCGAAGCCACATTTCCCAATGCACAAGCCCTATTTCTCTTTGATCACGCCACTTTCCACAGGGCTAATGCACCTGATGCACTTAGGGCATCACACATCAATATGGATTCTGGTGGAAAACAACCGCATTTAAGATGAGGATGGGACTATAAGTCCAATGAGGTTACATTCCATTATCAAGAGATGACCTTTGACCAAGATGACTTATCAGTACCACAAAGGTGGAGAGGTAAGCCAAAGGGGTGGAAGATTGTCTTACAGGAGCGTGGCCAATACCCAGCAGGACGATTAAGACATCATTGCAAAAGGAAGAAATCCAAGGCAGACCATAGTCACTTAGGTAAGGCTTGCTGTGCAAGAAGACTTTTCTCTGTACAGCCTGACCATCTAGAGCAAAAGTCAGGTCTTCAGGAGGCGATTCAAAGCAGGGGCCATTTGTGCCTGTTCATTCCTAAATTCCATTGTAAATTGAACTGGATTGAATACCGATGGGGAAGGGCAAACTGGTCTACAAGGAAGAACCGTCAATCTAATTGGCCTTCACTCATTAAGACAGTTCCAGAAGCCTTGCAGGAAATACCGTCACTTTTACCTCTAGAGTACTGGTGGAAGAGTACACGTATCCTTGATGCTTACTCGCTGAGTTTCAGTATGAGACAGCACAATTTACAAATGTACTTTATAAAAGTCACCGTCATGGATCGCTAGCTCAAACTCCTTGTTAGATTTTCTCTTAAATATCCTATCAGATTAAAATAAGTGCCTGATTCTAATTCATTCTGCCGATTCACTATTTTACTCATTTCCTAGCAGTGTATCATTTCCTCTTGCTCATCAACTCTTGACAATTCTTGGCTCAATTCCGATTAGTTGCCATAGAATTGCTGTTTCACCGGAGGACCCACCTTTAGGCACTTACCACCGTATGACCCCGCACTGGCCCGGCAACTGGCCATACCTGTTCCCGCCGCTGTGCTAGGTGCGCCGCATTTACCCATGGGTTGCAGCCTCTATGCTTTGTCCAATTGGCAATGGGTTGTACCAACAGGACATTAATAAGCAAGTTCGCTCCGGAGGCACACATGCTTAGTAAAATTGTTATGAGGGAATATCGGTTCAGGCTTGACGGTGAAAGGGACTTTGAGAATAGAGAAACGTCTATCAGATAGACTCGGACACTTGTATATTGGTGACCTGACGTTCTTACAGTTGTGGCTGAGCTCGACCCTTAATTACAAAAAACAAACGAGTACTCTTCCGGGAGTCTCCCGAACATAATCACACCAGAGTGCCTCTTCCTCACGCTATATAATTTCCGTAGATGCCCGACAAACCTTACCGGCTTTGCCTTCACCCCTTGCCGACAGGGTGCGCTTTCGGCCCAACATGGCGGATTATTCACCATTTAACCGACTTTGCGGAGAATGCTCCGATATCGCAGTGGGCGCCGGTGACTAAACAATACTTAGTTAGTTTTACTACCTATAGCATCACTTGATTATTGCAATAGAAGATTTGATAAGGTAACCTAGAAGAAGCCAAAAGAGATGGTTATACGCACTAGTACTTGAGCAGGGAGTGTGAACTAGTTTTCTGAGTAGCACTCTCTAAGTTTGTTTCATGTCACCGTGTGTTTCAGGTCACCTTAAGGTATGTTCCTCGTGAACTGATTTTCACACTCTAATGTAAGCGAAGCAATCTGTGGATTCTAACTTCCCTGAGATCACTAGTTTAATCCATCGAAACACCAAGTTGAATGAGGAAAGACTTAAAGCGGATTAAATAGTAGAAGAAGTCATTGAGTACAAGTCTTTCAGGTAGCTTTACTCTTCGTGTTTGATCGGTTTTACTGCAAGGGTGGTGGCAATTTGGGGGTTGCCTTTAAGCGGAATAGCAACAAACCGATGCACAGTCTATCACTTGTTTTTCACACAGTTTGCCCAGTCTGACTGAGCCCGGTCGAGTCAGTTTCAACAATCAGACCATCCGGTTATTCTAATTGCCACCATCAGACTGGACTAGACTTTGACCTGGTCTAGCTAGTCCAAGCTAGTCCTCGGCCAAACATTCGGAGCCCTGGAACTAGGAGACCAGCTAATAGTTGCAACCCCTCGCTTAGGCCTCACTTGATCAAATAACAATCAGAAATGAGATATTTGCGGGTTTCACGAATATTCATATGGGATTGATAGATATACTGGTTATTTTTACAAACCCACTTTAGGCACGCTGGGTTGGTTAAGTTGGGCTATGATGCCTAGATCGAGCCGAGCCGGTGATGCGAGAGCT
>Ga0307507_10003184_pt1 | contig 32513 bp, 31 predicted proteins | sample 7_EM_MG_FD_207223 | JGI IMG/M metagenome (GOLD analysis project Ga0307507, IMG submission 207223) | Populus trichocarpa ectomycorrhiza microbial communities from riparian zone in the Pacific Northwest, United States - 7_EM | ecosystem: Host-associated > Plants > Roots > Unclassified | place... | reverse complement strand
AAAGAATTGTGGATGAAAGAGATGTGGTTCAAGCCATGAACGAAATGGAGACTATATGGAGGGAGCAGATGATCAAAGGGTACAGGAACGACCCTGTATACCAACTGGCTCAAGATTCTAGCAACACCTCCCGAGGTGGGAAAATGCAACACTACCGCATCCGTGATGGCCTACTCTATGCCACCACTCGAGGAGGAGAGGACTGTCTCTACATACCAAAGGGACATGGGATCAATGGAGAAACACTTAGGGAACTAATGATTAGCGAGATCCACACCAAGGGACACCACAGCGCAGATAAGAACCTTCGGTATGCATCTGAATATATCTACTGGCCGGAAATGCGGAAGGATTTCAGGAACTTTGTTAGGCAATACGAGCTATGCCAGGCCAACAAGGAACGCAACACCCTACCAGCCACTGATGCCCAAACCCTCCCTTTCCCCTCCGAGATAGTTTCAAGCTATGCTATTGATCTTATGGGCCCCTTTACCAAATTAAAGGGCCAGGACTGGGTCCTGGTAGTAGTGGATAGAGCAGTGGGATTCAGCTGGCTGATCCGAACATCGGTTACTGCAAAGGCAGTACAGACTACTGAGCTACTCCGGCACCATATTTTTACGCCTCATGGAGTACCTACCTCGATTGTCAGTGATGCTGACCCACGATTCACCTCTAAGTTGTGGATGCAGACACTTAAGACTATGGGGATCGAACACATCATGGCTGCGCCCGGCCATCACCAAACGAATGGGCAGGCTGAACTGACATTCAGGGAGCTCAAGACTGCCCTGAGAAACGTCACCAACCTCGGCCAAACCAATTGGCTCACCTCCCTCCCTGAGGTGGCAGCATATTCAAACGCTGGCCACTCTGATACTATCAACATGTCCCCATACAAAGCGGTGTATGGTCGAGACTACCCCCTCTCAGACACCTACCGAGTCTACCCTTCTGCGGTTCCTGCCTCTGACGATTATTACAACACACACAAGGAAATGAGGAATGCAGCATACCAGGCTCGGAAGCTAGCGATAGTTAGATCTACCAAGACTGCAGCCAAAAGAAGGGAAGATGTTAAACCTGTTGAAGTTGGGGGAATGGTAATGATATTTGGTGATCAATTTGCCACGGAATCTGGCAGGTCTAGGAAATTATAACCAAGATGGAGAGGCCCCTTTATCGTCATCGAATTCGATGAACATACCCAGAACTACACAGTTAGCATGGATCCCAGGATATATCGACAGCAGAGAGGAGTATTCCACTGCTCAATTGTCAAACCCTACCACCCTAACGATGATGAACGATTCCCTGGAAGGGCCCACACCAAACCGGCGCCTATCCTAATCGATAATACAAAAGAATAGGAGGTTGAGACCATTCTTGACCATAGAATGAGGCATGGCAGAGGGGAGTTCTTGGTGAAATGGAAAGGGTACCCGAATAGCGAGAATAGTTGGGAACCAGTGGAAGGACTTGAAAACGCGGAGGACCTGATTCAGGCATGGTGGAAGGACAACATGCCAGAGGAGGAATTTCCTACCGTTTTTTCCGGTTATATTACTGTTTGTTTTACTCCTACTAAAGATGGTTATGAGCAACACTCTGAGTAACCGACGGTGGATTTGGGTTTCTGGGAACCCCATTTGGACACCGACTATGATAGTGAGGAGATGTAGGCTTCTTTGTTTTATATTTGAAATGATGTTTTCATTTTTTTTCGGGGTGTAACCGGTACCGGTTACTGTATGGTTTCAAGTATTGTTTGATATTTAGTATGTTTTATGATTGAGTTTGATACTCATGATGTTTTATGTTTGATTTCAAGTATCGTCTGATACTTAGTGTGTTTTACGATTGAGTTTGATACTCATCATGTTTTATGTTTGATTTCGAGTATCGTTTGATACTCAGTATTTTTTGTTTATTGTATCAAGATATCGTTTGATACTTGATATGTTTTATGTAACGTTTCAAGGCTACCGTTTGGGAGTCTTTATGGTTATTGTTTACAAGGCTCCGGTTAGCATGACAAGTGTATTTAAAGACCTGCTATTCTCCGAACTTAGAGAAGCAGACTTCGACAGACAGCGTTTTCAATATACTTGGTTGAACAGTTACTTCTTTGGTTCGCTTCAAGAATCCAACAAAGTCCCAAACATACTTAGCTATTAGGAACTACTTGGTAGTTGCGATATAGTAAGAAGTTTGTTAAAACAACTTAGTCGAAGCCTCCGGTACTTAGTCTCGTTACATACCCCACTTTGGTATAGAGATAGTATCGTTACCCTATCGATTCCCACCACCACCCAGGAGGCGGCTACAGTCACTATGGTTTGTAGCGCTTCTGCCCCGTAGTTTTTAGGTACATCTGCAGGCTGAATTAATGCGTTGGCTCTCCCCACTAGAACACGGTTACTGTTCTCTGCTACTCCATCTTCCGGTTGTGTGTACGGTACTGTAACTTGCCATTCGATTCCGCTATTTTTGACCTGCCGTTGGAATTCACCTCGAGAGTATTCACCCCCTCCGTCGGTTCTGATGGCTTATATCCGATGATCTTTGTGGCTGAAAAAATTCTCCACTGCGGCTCTGAAGTGTTCGAACTGGCTTGCTGCTTCATCCTTCGACTTGAGGAAATATACCGTCGTAAATATCCTATAATCATCGACGAAAAGCATGCAATAACGACATCCTCCTAATCACCTGCTTTGCATAGGTCCACAGAGATCTGAATGGATCCGTTCCAAGGTTGAATTCGTTCTGCGGGTTGACGGTTTGAAGGGTGTACGTGTCATTTTTCCCATTAAACACGCCGTGCAGCGATTTTCAGAATTATTCCCTTGTAGGCATGACATTCCATCCACTACTTCGGTGTTACTCATCTTTCGAACTGCGGTTAGATAAAGGTGGCCTAGTCTGTGATGCCAGAGATCTCTTGCCGTATTGTCTGTTCGGGAGACTAGGAGTCCAAATTCACGACGTCTCTCTTCCTGTACTAGCGTGAATAGCCTATTGCACTTCTTAGCAAGTGCGATCAGGATCCCATCCTTGTAAAACTCTGTTGCGTCAACCGTGTATTCCATCCTGATGCCTCTTTCCGTCAATTGGCTAACAGAAATGAGACCCATCTCCTTCACTGCAGGTACATGGTAAACCTCAGTCAATAACAGGTTTTCTCTCCCCCCTCTGGGAGTCCAGATATGAGTTTTTACAGATCCAATTCCAACAACGGAAATGAGCTCGCCCGATGCTGTTTTATTCTGGCGTCGATCTGCCGGGAAACTGACATAGGTTTCTTCTACAAAGGCTTGTTGGGATCCGGTCATATGGTCAGTGCATCCTGAATCCAGCATCCATTTCATACCGTCCACAGTCTCAATTGTTTTTCAAGCTCTCTCAACCTGATACTCATACTAATCTCTTTCTCTCTCTCTCCCTCTCTCTTGATGAGTAGAATTAGACGCCTCCCGTTCTGCCACTCCTTCTTCTTGCTCTGCGCTGTACCAGATTTGTCCATCCGTCGCTCCAGAGTGGTCCCTTCCTCTGGCTTGTCATCCGATGTTCTGATTCTCCCTTCTTGCTCGCCCATGGTCGTTCTTCCCTTGCCAGCAGTCAGCTTTTCTGTGGCCTTTCTTGCCACAATTATGACATTTTCCATCAAAAGACTTGGACTTCTCACTCTGTCCTCTGTGTTGCGGAACTAAACGATTGGATTCCCTTTTGTTGTTCAAGGATCTGCGATTGTTCCTCCTGCTATCGGTAAAGAGAACTTGCTCTGTGTGTACTGATTTATCTCTGCGAAGTTCCGCTTCGTACGCCGTCAGGAATGTTTTTGCATCTGCCCATCCAGCAGCGGGATTTTGCGATGTAAGAGACACTTTGGTTACCAATATCCATGTCCGCCAATCCGGCGTCTTTGGTAGACCTGCGAACAAATGGAAAATCAATTGTGCGTATGAGGGTAGTTGTTAGCACCGCACAGGTGTATCTCTGAGTTTTTGAAGGTGATTTAGAGAGTTGCGTACTGTACCACATTCCTCGAGAGTGGTATTATACAGTTCGTTATCGAGATGGTGTGCGTCGTAGTTCGTAATTGTCTCATAAGATGCCACGTCATGGTTCCAAATATCTCTGGGTGTCTTGTAGACCAAGCCATAATAGCCTACTAATAGACCTTTTGTCATCGCGGAATGGAGAGTGCCGGTCGCTGTCTCAATTCTCTGCTGTTGACCTTCGTACTTCTCCCTTGTTTTTCTCGTAGTCCCTATTGAAACTGCTCTCCTCTTTTGGTTCCCCCAGGATTTCTTCCTTTCCAATAGTCAAGCGCCACAGGGCTTCACGCTGGAGAAAATCTTGCATATCCATCACCCACTCCCAGTAGTTCGTCCCTTCAAGTTTGGCAAATCTCATCCCAGACGATGATACTGAACCCTCTTGTTCGATCATCTTGCTGCATAGGTGTCGTGATTGGGTGAAAATCTTTTCTTCGAAACGGTCTTTTTGAAAATTTGTATCGGAGGTCATTGGCGTATCTACGGATAGCCAGGCTCATAACCTGATAGAGGTTGTTCACTGCGCAATGGAAGCTGCCGATAGATACCGTTAGGAACACTGCTGTGAAGCCAGTGTCAAGTGAAGAAAACTCGGGACTCAAGATAAAAAGGAAAAAAGGTGTGTTCGTATTCGAACGAGGTAATGATGTCGATCATCTCCCTCGGATGTGTAGTGAAAGGAACAAACGAGATACAGATTGGGTGTAGTGCCTGAGGGTGGGCCGCACAACGCACAAACCCTGGATATGCCAGTCCCCACAACCTTTCTCTCCACTATGCCCTAAACCCACGATGGGGTTACTCCATCACCATCTTCTATCCCAGCGAATAATTGTCTGACATGTGAACAGACGGAAATTATTCGTAAACCTATTTAGCAATGGATACAGGTTCATATAGCCATCTAGGTGGACGGGCTCTACACCCTCCCCCTAAGAGAGGCATTCGTGGCAATAACCTGCGCAAACGAGGGTAGAAAGATAACGGATCTTCAGGGTCAAGTCGGGCTCCCACTTCAAAGAAGTTGAGCTAGGTGAAAGAAAAATAATTAGTTATACGAAGAGATTATATTGCCCACGAAGACCCAGAAGTGGAATATAAATATTGAGGTGTCTTCGTAGCTATTACCGATCATCCAGCAACGGTGAAGAGACCTTAACAATATATACACCTTAAATAACTATTTATCCTTTTATATACTTTGTCTTTCTACCTTGATCTCAGTCTCCCTAGAGCTATTCTCTGAAGTACTAACGAACGGACTTAGTATATTTGCTTGTCCTCAGAATATTACTACCCCCATAACACTTATCCAACGTTTCAAACTTCCCTGTATGAATTCCTACTTATACAGATTGATTTCTTCCCTACAAGTCGGCAGAAACCCCTCGGTCGCAGTGCTCATGCCAATCCCTGGAGATTTATTTGCAATCCGAGTATAGTAGTAAAAACTATAACAGGTGTGGAGGTCGAATACGTCACCTCCGGTAACAAACTCCATGACTATCCCGATAGGCTACGATGTACCGTGTTGTGAGTAGGGTCTTCTTTACTCATGTCTTCAGTGAAGGGACCCAATTTTCCAGGTGCCGTATGGTGACCTATTGTCACCATGTCGGAGCTGGAGGGGGGTGTTGCTTGGTCTTTTTTGGAGGTTTGTGCGTGGTGGTAGTGTAACTTGTCCCCCTTATTCTCCTGGGAGCTCTGTGCCTAACATTATCTCACAAGGAAAAATAACCCAGGGGTGCTATAGGTCGCACTATCTGAGTAGAGGACACCCCCTCTGGTCGTCATGTCTGACACAGCGCTCGATCTAAGATTGACCTCATACTAGTTTGGCACATTCATTGTACACACAGAGCTGCTACCCACCTTGTGAAGGCACCTTAGCTAGGGCTGATGCAATTAGCCGCTAGTTACGGTAGACTCCTCCCAACTACGGAGCAGTGTGGATACGTTGGTCAGGACAGATGGCGCATCAGTGCCGCAAAGCACAAATCAGCAGACGAACTACCGCTGGTATATGGGAATATCTCGGCAGGGAATAAAGACCGCTTCTAGTGGGCTGCCGATATACAAACAAGCAAAATTCAATCTTTCAAAAAAAAGATCCTGTATTCACATTCCCAATTATTGTAAGACTCTTTTAGATTTGCAAAAATGTTGGGTGAAAGGAGAGAGGGTTTGTCTGAGGAGCCTTTAAGAGCCGAAACTGCACTGGCCCGGTAACAAACCCCAAAGTTCATACCACGAAAAGAGTTCATAAGACACGAGGCCCAGGCCATAAGCGGAAAAAAAGAAATCAAGTCCACACCATTAGGAAGGCCCTGAAGGAAATGCCTTTCTATTCAGATCAAGTAAACAGCATAAGATTGACGTCTTACTAGACTCTGGCTCAAACATCTTTCTCCCCAATCAGAACACCGCACAAACCTTTAATATACTTTATAAAATAAGGGAACACCAGCTTAAAATCACAGCTTTTAATGGCGAAGTATTCTCCATAGAAGGAGAATACTACCCACACCTGATCAAATCAGAAATCGGAACTAATGGCCATACGACTATGGTCTCCTGCGAGATTGTGGACCCAAGCATATATGATATGATTATACCATTTGGATAGTGGCACCAGGCACATCCGATAAAACAAAGTTGAAACCCCTGAAAACTCGTGTTTGCAACACGTCAAATATGTGCCACATGTACAAGCTGAAGGCATCGCCGACATGGTTGAATCAGGTGAGAGGGTGGCTTTAGATCAACAAGCCAGAATGATAGGAAGAATCATATCCATAAGACAGGAGGAACTACAGCTAGAAGGATGACGAAGCCCATATTGGCAGTACAAAGAATTGTTTGTGAATCAAAAGGCCCTAATGCTGGCTCCTAGGAGAACCTTCCACCATGTGATCGACCTCAAGCATGGGGCCACTCCCCCCTGGGGACCAATATACCCAATGTCAGTATACCAATTAGAAGAATTAAACAATTCTGTTCACAAAATGTTAGCCCAAGGAACAATAGTTCATAGCAAATCTTGAGCAGGCGCACCAATCCTATTTGTCTTCAAACCTGATGGAAGACTCCGACACTGGGTGGACTACAGCCCACCAAACAAGTTAACCTTTCTCAAAGAATGTCCTTCACCGCTCATGACTGAACCAAGAGCAAGAGTAGGCGGTGTGACCATCTTCACCAAGCTAGACCAAACGGACGGTGACTATTTAATTGGAATCAAGAAGGGAGATGAATGGAAGGCTGCCATTCGCACATGGTATGGACATTACGAATACAAAGTAATACCATTTGGTTTGGTCAACGCACTCACCACATGCCAAGCCATGATCAACAGTATGCCAGGGGAAGGTGTGGATCAAGTAGTTGTAGTATATTTAGATGACATTCTGATATACTCAAAAATATTAGAAGAACACAAGGCTCTAGTAAAAAGGTACCAGCCAGACTAGAACGCCATGACCTCGCAGCAACCTTAAAGATATCTGTATTCTTTGTCGATACAGTCGAATTCCTAGAATTCATCTGGGGAAAAAGCGGAGTCACTATGAGCGAAAAGAAAGTTAAGAGTATCCTTAATTGGAAGGCTCCAAGGTCGGTAAAAGACGTACAAATCTTTCTTGGTTTTGCAAAATTCTATCGACAATATATAGAAAACTTTTCATAAATGTGCAAACCAATTACCCACAGGTTGATGACCAAAGAAGGGAAACATTGAAAGGTTTTAGGAGAGGAACAGGAGAAAGCCTTTGAGGAGCTTAAGTGAAGGTTTTCCTGGCCCTCATCCTAGGACATTTTTATCCGGACGGAAGGATGATAATCGAGACCGAGGCTGGTGATTTTGCACTCGGCTCTATCATTTTTCCAGTAGTTGGGAATCCGACTACACCCAGTTGCAATCCACGTATCCAAAGGTAAACGATGCCGAACCAAATTATGAGATGTATAATAAGGAGCTATTGGCAATCTTAGAAGCTTTCTGCGAATGAAAATACTACCTGTTCGGAGCAGACGAACCTGTGACGGAAGATACCGACTAGCAGAATCTACAATACTCTCTCACAACCAGAGTCTGGAACCACCTACAAATCCGATGGGCTCAATGGATAGCCAATTTTATTCTTAAAATTGTTTACCGAGCCGGAAGCCAAGGTGGTAGACGTGATGCATCAAGCAGGCGGCGGGACTACAGCCTTGAGGTGGGAGTTAGGCATCGTGAACCGTCCATTTTGAAACCAGAAGACTTTGAAGTTTCGCTTTGCCACGCAAAGTACCGAATTCAGGTCAGGATTGTGGAAGGAAAAAAGATGACAATAAACCGGGTCAGAATAAAAAGACTACAAGAACACATGATCATCCCAACAAAAGGTTCAAGGATGGCAGCAGGACATGACATTTATGCACTGGAGGATGGCACCATACCAGCCCAAAGACAGATGTTAGTGGATACCAGAATTGCAATAGGATTCCCCAAAGGAACGTATGGTAGGCTAGTGGCAAGAGCTAGTATGGCAGTCAAAGCAGCAGGAAAATGTCGGAGTGTGGTCCAAGGTGGTCCTGAATGCTCCTGGTCCACCAAGGGGGATTGTGGTCCCCGTGGTCCACCTGGTCCACTCCGATCCATTCTGATCCACACTTTTGGAAATTTTACCGAAAATGTGGACCAGGGTGGATCAGGGTGGACCAGAAGGACCAGGGGGACCATAACCCCCCTTGTTGGACCAGGACTGGTTTTTAAATTTTGCTGATGAACTTCGAATAGCAGTAGACAGTGGTGTTATAGATGCGGATTATATCGGCAAGATAAAAGTAATAATATCGAACCATTGGAATACCAGCTAGGAATGCAGGGCAGGCAGCCGTTATGGCACAAGTGATTGTGCAAAAGATATAAATGCACGATGTCATGGCAATCGATAATCTGGACAACACTGAGTGGGGAACTCAAGGCTTCGGCTCAAGCGACATCGGTCTCCAACAGCTAATCAAGAGTGAGGAACTTGATGTGAGAATGTGTTTCTTAAACCCTAGCCCCCAAGACAACTCATACTTTGATGAAGAAGATATCCACACACACTCTAGCCTCCGTGATGAAATAATAATGCCCTCCAGTACCATGATAGTAGTAGTACAAATGAAACCATGGACGTCTCATTCCTGGACAAAATAAGAATAGCAGGAAAGGAGGAGGAGACCGGGACGGCACAAAAAAGGAGATTCGTCAATTAAAAGATAGACTGGAAGCTGTACTGAAGCACTGGGAGCTGGAAGATGGACTAGTCGATTACAAGAATAGACTATTTATCCGTTCAGAGCAAGAACCCTTAACAGAGATTCCAGAAGGATGACACAACTCTAATGTAGCCGGACATTGTCGACAAGAAGAGACAATTGAATTGGTCGTGATAAACTTCCACTGGGCAAGGCTTACAGAATGGATCAACGAGTATGTCTTGTCGTGCGACGAATGTCATCATAACGAATCGCCATAGGAGATGAAATACGGCTTACTTCGACCATTAAGAGTACCCTACACAGCAGGGACATCAATCTCGGTTCACTTGATTAGCCAGTTACCTTAGTCCGGGAGAGAAACCTAGATCATGGTAGTGGTGGACCGTTTCACAAAGATGGCTCATCTCATTGGCCAAGAAACGAAGGCGAACTCAAATGACGTTACAGATACCTTTTTTAAAGCGGTTTGCAAACTTCACGCACTCCCCTCTGAAATCATGTCAGAGATGGACCCAAAATTTGGCCCGGAATTTTGGGAATCACTGTGCAAAGACTTAGAAATCAAAAGACGGATGTCGACAGCATATCACCAACAAGTAGACGGAGAAACCGAAAGAACCAAACCAGTGCTTGAAGGTTATCTTCGTAAGTTTGTCAACTATGACCAAAAGGACTGATATCAAAGGCTACCGCTAGTGGAATACACCTACAACAATTCCCAAGCGATAGCGCATAAATTAACACTTGTCTTGGATAACTACGGTTCTCATCTACAAGCATCAGGAAAATGTCGGAGCGTGGTCCACGGTGGTCCTGAACCCTCCTGGTCCACCAAGGGGGGTTGTGGTCCCCGTGGTCCACCTGGTCCGCTCCGATCCATTCTGATCCACACTTTTTCGAATTTTACCGAAACTGTGGACCAGGGTGGATCAAGGTGGACCAGGAGGACCAGGGGGACCATAACCCCCCTTGGTGGACCAGGAGTGGTTTTTACATTTTGCTGATGAAATGGAATGGATAAAGGAAAGAGAAGCAAAAAATCAAGGAGCAACAAGGTATATGCACTGGATGAAAAGGAGGCAGGAGAAAGCCATCACGACCCTCGAACAGTCACCAGGGGGCAATGAAGAAATACTAAGATCAGAGAGCAACACCACAACCGGATATTGAGATAGACAACTTGGTAATGTTGAACACCAGGGGCATTCGGAGCAGAGGACCGCCTAAGGAATTAATCCCATCATTATACGGGCTCTTGAAAGTATTGCAAAAAAGGCGAAATAGGGCTTTTACACTCGACATCTCACGACGCTGGGAAATCCTGCCAGTATTTCTTGTGTCACTCCTGGAACCGTAAAAATCTTTGACTGACCTGATCAAGAACAACAACCCACGAGAACCAGAACATGTGGAAGGCGATATCGAGTGGGAAGTAGAAAGAATCGTAAAAGTGAAAGATTCACCTATAGGTGAAAGGTGTTATAGGGGTAGTAATAATCTAAGAACAAGCGAATAAACTGAGCCCGGTTGTTGATAATTTCAGAGAATACGTCTAGGGAGACCCAGGTCAACGTAGAAATATCTAGTAGGTAAAATGGTAAATGTTTGTTAATATGAATATATTGTTAAGGTCTCTTCTCCGTTGCTTGATGATTGGTCATAGCTACGAAGACACCTCGATATTTATATTCCGCGTCTGGGTGTTTGTGGGCTACATAATCTCTGCCTATAAGTAAGTATTTTTCTTTCACCTAGCTCAACTTCTTTGAAGGGGGAGCCCGACTTGACCCTGAACATCTGTTAACTTTCTACTCTCGTTGGCGCAACTTATTGTCATGTATGCCTCCCTCATGCGGAGGGTGTAGAGCCCGTCCTCCTAGATGGCTATATGAACATGTATCCATTGTTAAATAGATTTACGAATAAACTCCATGTGTTCGCATGTCAGACAATTATTGGCTGGAATAGAAGATAGCCATTCTTCAGGTTATTAACTCTGTTTTAACTTGGTCTACAGCAAGCATTTCCCTGTCTCAACCGGCATTGTACTACTCTTTCCCATCGACCGAACGAATGGTTATGACCATAGTTATCGCTCTCTTGCCAACAACCCCTTTGGGGTTCCCCGAGAGCCTATCTGAGCATAGTGCTTTTCTACTGGAAACTAGGCCCCATGTCAGACCGAGGAAGTCTAACTAAGGTAGATACGTCCCGTGAGTTTGTATCCGCGTTCCAATATCCACTATGATACTGGTTATAACTCTGTGTGATGTCGTCGGATTGAGGGACCACCACTTGCGTTGGGTGCTCTGAGGTCGCCTCTCATATATCCTGTGAACAGGAACCGGTCGGACGGACGGCTGAGATGTATCCCGTGTTATGAGTAGCGTCTTCTTTACTCATGACTTTGTGAGGTGACGCAACTTCCCAGGCAATGTATCGTGACCTATTGTCCCAACGTCGGGGCTGGAGGGGGGGTGTTGCTCAGTCTTTTTTAGAGGTTCGTGCGCGGAGGTAGCGTAACTCTACCGTCTTATCCATCTGGGAGCTCTGTGCCTAACACAAGCTCCCTACTTCTAAATTTCGTCCTGAATACTTTCTTGTCTAGCTATAATACATTCTTAATCCTTTATGAGCTCCGGATTGTAGGGGTAAAAACCAGAAATGTTTACTTGTCCACTTGTAGAAAACCTTTCTCATACTACTCCTCCAAATTCGGCCCCGGCATTGCGGGCTTTTCCCTATCAAAATTTTCCACCTCTTCTGTGTCATTTTCCAACCCCTCCGGTGCTTCCCAGGTGTTTTCATCCACCGAGCATCCTGCTCATTTTACAACGTATCGGACCTTTTTGAACTCCATGTTTACCCTTCTGACCTTTCTTCTGTAGATGATTATCTCACTCTTAACGATTCTTTCAACATCACATGCCAGGTCACCTCCCAAGTTCTCTGATTCGAGTCAATGTTGTTCTTGGTTGGGTCGGTCACAAACTTCATAGGGTTCGAAAAGCGAGAGTTGAAAGACCGGGTGGACTTTCCAGTAAGCCGGGATATCGAGTTTGAACGCCCTATTTCCTCCTTTTTTCGAGTGTTTTAAAAGTGCTGTACAATTGTGGGATAAACTTTCTTGTTGGTCGTGTGCTCTTAATGTTTTTTGCGTTTAACATTACCAAGTCACCTATCTCGATATCGTGTTGTGGAGTCGCTCACCCGTCGTAGTATTGCTTCAATGCCTCTCTTGTGGGTTCGAGACTTGTCCGCACATTCTCCTGCACTGTTTTCATCAAGTGCGTATACATTGTGGCCCCTGGGTTTTGAGCTTCTCTTTCATTCATCCATTCCGGCTGCGGAAGAAACCCGTAGTTAGCAAAGAAGGGGGTCTGTTTCTCTGCACTTGCTTTGGAATTCTTGTCGGCATATTCAGCTAAGGGTAGCAACTGATACCAGTCGTTTTTTGCACAGTTGGCGAAGTTACGAAGGTAACCTTCCAGCACTTGGTTGGTTCTTTCAGTTTGTGCATCCGTTTGTGAGTGGTCCGCCGTCATCATTCGTCTTTTGATTCCTAATACTTTGCACAATGATTCCCAAAGTACCCCAGAAGAGTTTGCGTCAATGTCCGAATGGATCTTGGAGGGGAGTCCGTCAAATTTCAGGACTTCCTGGAGGAAGGGATCCGCAACGTGCTTGGTGTGTGCCATTGTTACTAAGCTGATGAAATGTGCCATTTTTGTAAAACAATCAACTACTACCATGATCTGGGTTTTTCTTTGGGACTCAGGTCACTGGGTAATGAAATCCACTCAGATAGAGGTCCATGCCGCTTAGGGTACTTCCAATGGTTGGAGTAATTCATACTTCGAGTGTGTTCGAGATTTGTTATGTTGACACTCGTCGCAAGACCAGACATAGTCATTGATCCATTCGGTGTGTTTTTCCCAGTGAAAGTTTCTCGTGACCAATTCAAGGGTTTTTTCTTGTTCAAAGTTCCCGGCTTCCCTTGAGTCGTGATATCCTTTCGCAATCTCAGTTAAGAGTTGATCCTTTGAAAGAATGAATAGTCTATTTTCGTAGATGAGTAGTCAATCTTCCAGTTCCCAGTGCATTGGCAGTGCTTCCCGTCTTGCTTTCAATTGGCTTAGCTCCCCTTTTCGTGCCATCGAGGTGTTCTCTTCTTTTCCTGCCGCTCTTATTCTGCCCAGGAATGAGTCGTCCATGGTTTGCATTTGTATTGCTGCAATCATGGCACTGGACAGCATAGTTATTTCATCTCGTAGGCTGCGGTGTGTGTGAATATCTCCTTCGTCAAAATAGGAGTTATCCCGTTGATCTGGGTTTAGGAAACACATTTTGACTTTAAGTTCTTCACACATAAGTAGCCGTTTGGGACCGATGTCCCTTGACCCGAATTCCCGAATTCCCCTTTCCGTATCCTCCAGATTATCGATTTGCATGACATCGTGTGTTTGTACTTTTTTCCACCATTAGCTGTTCGATACGATCGCCTGCCTTGAATTCATAACTGGTATTCCCATTGTTCCATAATATTACTTTTATCTCCCCAGTGAATTCCGCATCTATAACTCCACCGCCCACTACTATTCCATGTTTGCTTGCCATGCCAGTTCTTGCCCCCAGTCTGCCGTATGTTCCACTGGGCAATCCTATCGCAATTCCGGTATCCACTAACATCTGTCTTTGGGCTGCTATGGTGCCATCCTTTAAGGTGTAAATGTCATGTCCTGCTGCCATCCTCGAACCTTTTGTCGGAATTATCGCATGTTGTTGCAGTCTTTTCATTCTGGGCCGGTTTCTTTTGCGCTTTTTTCCTTCCACAAGGCTGACCCTTATTCGGTCCTTTCAGTGGTAAAGTGTAACTTCAAAATGTTCGGGTTTCAAAATTCTCTGTTTGCAATTTGTAGCTCCCTCCTGAAGGCCATACTCCGGCCGCCGGCTTAATGCTTCTGGTTTACCCCCACTACCTCCTGGACGCCAAACCATTTTAAAGTTAAAATTGGCTAGCCACGGAGTCTATCGAAACTGTCAGGGGTTCCAGGCCTTAGTCGTGAGGAACTATTGTAGGTTCTGGTGGTCTGTGTATACGGTCACCAGCTCGTCTGCTCCCAATAGGTAGTGTTTCCATTCGCGGAATGCCTCCAGGATTGCCAGGAGCTCCTTAACATGAATCTCATTATTTCGTTCGGCATCGTGTAGCTTTCGTAGGTAGAAGGCGACTGGGTGTAGCCGTTTTCCCAATTACTGCGAAAGGAGAGAGTCTAGTGCAAAATCACTGGCGTCTATCTCGAATACTTTTTTTGGTCCCGATAAAAGTGTGCTAGGATAGGGGCCATGGTAAATCTCCGCTGAAGTTCCTCAAAGGCTTTCTCCTGTTCGTCTTCCCAAAACCATAAATGTTTTCCTCCTTTGGTTTTTAACGTGTTGGTCATCGGTTTGCAGATCTTTGAGAAGTTTTGTATGACTCGCCGAATTATATTTGCAAAACCAATGAAGATTTGTACATCCTTTACCAACCATTGGACTCTCCAATTGATGATACTCTCAACTTTCTTTCGACACATAGTAACACAGCTCCTTCCCTCGATGTATCCTAGGAATTCGACTATATCGACATGGAACACAGATTTCTTTAACGATCCCACGAGGTCATAGCATTCTAGCCTGCCTAGTACTTGTTTACCTAGACCCTCGTGTTCTTCCATTGTCTTTGAGTAAATTAGGATGTCATTCAAATATCCTACAACTCTGTGATCCAGAAATTCTTGCAGCATGGTATTCATTATGGCTTGGAATGTGGCGGGTGCATTGACCAACCCAACTAGCATTACCTTGTATTCGTAGTGTTCATATTGGGTACGGAAAGCGGTTTTCCATTCATCTCCCTTGGGGATTCAGATTGGATGGTAACCATCCTTTAGATCTAACTTGGTAAAGACGGTCGCACCGGCTACGTTTTTCCTTAGTTCGGTCATGAGCGGTAAAAGGTATTTGTTGAGTATGGTAAACGTATCTAGATGGCGGTAGTCCACGCCCCATCGTAGTCTTCTATCAGGTTTAGGGACAAACAGGATCGGTGTGCCTGCTGGAGATTTGCTGTGCACTATTTTTCCTTCGGCTAACATTTGGGAAGATACTTATTTAATTCTTCTACTTTGTATGCCGACATTGGATATATAGGTCCCCAGGGGGAAGTGGATCCATCTTCAAGCTCAATCGCATGGTCAAAGGTCCACCAAGGAGCCAGGATTTATGCTTTTACATTTTCAAACAGTTCCTTGTACTGCCAATATGGCTTTGGTAATCCTTCGAGTTGTACTTCCTCCAGTCGGGTGGAGCCGATCCTTCCTATCATTCTGGCCTCTGCATCGAAAACCACTGTCTCGTCCCATTCAAACATGTCAGCCATGCCTCCATCTTATACATGTTCTACACTTTTGCCGTTGTCAAAACAGCATTACTCAGGGGTTTCGATACTTTTTTATCAGATGTTTCTGATACCGCCACCCGAACGGTATGACCAGATGATATATGCTTGCGTCTGCATTCTCCCAGGTGACCATAGTTGTCTGACCATTGGTACCAATTTGCAGTTGAATCGGATGTGCATAGTATTTTCCTCCTGGGGAGTATACTTTGCCATTGAATGCTATTATTTTGAGCGAGTTCTGTCTTCTTTCGTAAGGTACTTTGAGAGTGCGTGCGGTGTTTTGATTTAGGAGGAAGATGTTGGAGCCAGAGTCTAGTAAGACTTTAATTTTATGCTGTTTATCCGATATGACTAGGGTGGCATTTCCTTCCGGGCATTTGGAGTGCTGTGGACTGGGTTTGTTTTTTCTTCACTTAAACCATCGGCCTCGTCTCTTATAAACTCTTTTCCTTGTGGTAACCTTTAGGGTTTGTTACCGCGTTTGCGCTGTTTCGGCTCTTGAAGCCTCCTCAGTCAAACTGCTTATCCTCTCAGTAAATATTTTTGACAATGTAAAATATTTTGATGATAATTGGGAATTTGAGGGTAGGATTTTTCCGTGAAAAATAATATTCTGTCTTTCTGTATATCGGGCAGCCCACTACTAGGGGTTTTTATTCCCTGTCGAGGGATTCCCATATACCAGGGGTAGTTCCTCTGCTGATTTGGGTTTCACGACTGGGATGTCCCTTCCGTTCTGACCGACTTATCCACACTTATCTGTAGTTACAAGGAATGTAAAACACTTATCTCCTACTTCCACCAGCCCGAGCTAAGGTTTCCTCATGAGATGGGTTCCTGTTCTGTGTGTGCAATGAATGTGCCCAACTACCATGAGAGAAATCTTTAGGTCGCGTGCTTCGTCCGACATGACAACCAATTGGGGTGTCTTGTTATAGTATAGTACGACCCATACCACTCGTTGGTTATTTATCCTCGTCAGACGCTGTTCCTTTAATCGTTTTCGATTGTGTCCTTAAAGACCTGCCTCTGTAGACGATTACCCTGGTGTCACTCTCGTCTGAGTCCAGTTTCTCACTGATCGCCTTGGCTCGAGTTCCGTACTTGGCCTTTTTCTTACTGTTCTTGTGTCCTCCAAGGTTTTCTACTAACCGTCATTGTTCCTAGCGCTCCCCCCAACAAGTCGAGGCATTTTCAGGTTGTATTGCTCAAGGTGGGTCCCTTCGCTGCTGTGTCGATTTTATCTTGAATATAGACTTCTGAACGTCTTCGCCGTACAACACCCATCTCCTACCAGTTTCCCAGTTGGAACTTATCACGCTTTTGGGATCGATGCACTCTAAGTGTAAAGGACAAAGAGTTCACCTGGGATTATTTCGGTTCCCGGTTCGATGGCCAGACTAGCCCAATGCCTTTGCCCGTGGAACCAGTGAGCTTTTATAGTTCCTCGTCTTCCATAAAGATCCATACTTCTGGCCTTTGGCTCGCTGGTCCCGAGGTCTCTCCATGGCTATCCTCAGCCACGGCGGCTACCCTTGGCTTTCCTGGCTTTGGGTGGTTCTATCTTCCTCCCGATAACGGGAACGATTTCCTGTGGATGGTGTTAACTCGAATTTCTTTCTGACAGTGCTTCCACCACTGGTTTGTTAGGGTACATCTTGTGCATTGCACCTTTGCTTTTCGTCCATGGACTACTTTCTGGTCGATACCAGAGTGTGCGTCGGCCCAAACCCTGTGCATAATTTCCTGCCGGGAAGCCCCCTTCCCTTTGGCTACCTTCTCCTGCTTTTTCTTCGCCTCGTATACCCTTTTCTCCTTAGCGGTATACTCCGGTTTTTTGCTACCTTTGCCGTGATTGGCATGTCATGTTTTCTCTTGCCACTTGAATTTGACCCTGAGAAATTATTGTCCTTGAGCTTTTTTCCCTCCTGGAAGTCTTACTCATCGCAGACCGCTTCTCGGAGAGCTTCTATCCAATCTCTGTCGTGGGTCTATTCTTGATGCATTGACATTCACCGCAAAGCCTCATCTGGGAGTTGGTCTCTGATCAATTTTCAAACACAATTCCAGTAATTTTGCTTTAACATTCCTCCTTTCGAATTCCAGTAGAAATTGCTTTATGTGATTGTTGTATCGGACGTGCAACATTTCTCGTAGGGCCTTTTCTTCTTTGTGAGTGGAACAGAATTGACGTATAGCTTGTTTGGCAAAGACATCCCATAATTCTTAACATTCCTGCGAGGTATGGCCTAATTGGGCGGTCATTTGGTTCCGGTCGGTTATAGTGAAAGATGCTACTTGTGATCCTTTTAGTTTGAACAAGGCATATTTGATACGGTCCACCTCGCCCTGCCCTTGGTATGGGTTTTGATCCAACAAGTCCTTGCAGGTGGTTAGCCAGAACCGGATATCCTGGTGTTTGGCATGTTCGTATTCTGATGGGGGTTGAGCTAGACGTTTCGTAATTTCTTCTATGGGTTTTCCCAAGGGCCTGGAGAACCGTATCTTGTCCTCTGTGGCTTCTCTGTATTTTTCCTCATCAGATTTTTTGTTCTCTGCAGGTTTCCTACTTTGTTTGGCTGGTTTGTCATTCCGCCTTCCTCGTCTCTCATCGCCACTTTCTTTTCCATCACTGTCTCAAGGATCAGGTGTCCCTCCCGCAGCCCCGTGCATTGTCGGGGGTGGTCGCCCCCCACCTGCTCCTCCTGCTCTGCCACTTGCTTCCGGAGTTGGGTTTGAACACTTGGCTTTCACTTGGCCCATCAATGAAGTGACTGCCTCTGTTAACTCCTCTATGTGACTTTCCTGCCTTTCTCTAGCTTCTCTATTTACCTTCAATTCAGCCATCATAGCCTTGAGTATCCCTTCGTGGATCGGTAGTTCGCGTTAATGTTGGGCTTTCGTGTCTAAGAGTTCCTGCCCTAACCTTTCGTCTCTGCCCATTGCCACCGCTCCTTCCGCTTCTATGGTGTGGTGGAGGTGTGATGTGACCTGCTCGTGCTGGGTTTGACGGTTGTCTTGTCCATCCATCCTTCCACTAACCCTCCTGGGAGCCTCTTGCAACCCTTTTGTTGCTGCTTCCATCTGTACCATAGTGGTATCGATTTGTTCTAGCTCTGTCCCTATATATCTGGCACCTATCATTATTTCTCCATTAACTTGGCGTAGTTCCTGTACCAAATGTTGGATCGGGTTGGAAGGGATTGGAATGCTAGGTTTTCCGCGTCGATGCTTTGGGCTAGATCGTCCTTGTACAAATGTAAACTTCGGTTCATCCGCTCAAGTCTGATCAACATATCAGGACTTCATGTGGGCTCTCGCGGGGTTTGAGATTGTTGGGGCTGGGACCGTCTCATAGCGGCGTGATGGAAAAGTCGAGGTGGCAGAGCGGGAGATAGTCTCATATTGGTGGATCAGGCGAGCCTTGTATCTTGTGATGTTACCTTTGGAGCTTGGAACTAGGAGAGTTCATCTATCTCCATCGGATCTACAGTTCCTCCTTCGGGATTAGACATCGCCCTGCTTTTGAAGTAGGTGAATGATTCTTATCTCTTGTGATAGAATGGGTGCTATTGTTGATAAAGGTATGTCGGGGTGAGTTTTGTGAAGGTGATGAAGTTGCGATTGGTCATTGATGTCGCCAGTTTCTCTCGGTAAGTTAGACAATTACAATATACTATTAAGGGGGTAGTAATATTCTACGAACAAGCGAATATACTAACCCCGGTTGTTGGTAATTTCGAAGAATACGTGTAGGGAGACGAAGGTCTCCGTAGAAATATCTAGTAGGTAAAACGATAAATGTTTCTTAAAGAGTATATATTATTATGGTCTCTGCTCTGTTGCTTGATGATCGGTAATAGCTGCGAAGACACCTCGATATTTATATTCCGCATCTGGGAGTTCGCGGGCTAGATAATCTCTGCCTATACCTAAGTATTTTTCTTTCACCATACACAACTGCTTTGAAGAGGGTGCCCAACTTGACAATGAACATCCGCTTTCTTTCTACTCTCGTTTACACAACTTATTACCACGTATGCCTCTCTCATGGAGTGGATGTAGAGCCCGTCCTCCTAGATAGCTATACGAACATGTATCCGTTGCTAAATAGATTTACGAATAATCTCCATTTGTTCGCATGTCAGACACTTATTTCACTGGGATAGAAGAAGGCCAGTCTTCATGTTGTTGGCTCCGTTTTGACTTGCTCTGCAGCAAGCAGTTCCTGGTCCCAACGAGCATTGCACGATCTTTTCCTATCCATCGAAGCAATAGTTAGGACGATACTTATGGGTCTCTTGGCAACAACCCCTTTGGGAGTTTCCCGACTCCCTTTCCCAGCATAGTGCTTTCCTGCTGGTTACTGGGTGTCTTTCCAGACCGAGGCAGCCTAACTAAGGTAGATACGTCCCGTGAGTTGGTATCTGTTTTTCGATACCCACTCCCACACTAGTTATAACTCAGAGTGATGTCGTCCGATTGTGGCCGTAGCACCTGAATTAGGTGCTCTGAGGTCTCCTCTCATATATCCTGCCAACAGGAACCGGTCGCACCGACTGCCACAACGTATATGGTGTCGTGAGTAGCGCCTTCTTTACTCTTCTGTTTGGTGAGGGGGTGCAACTTCCCAGGCGACGTATGGTGACCTATTGTCTCAACGTCGGGGCTGGAGGGGCGTTTTGCTAAGTCTTTTTCAGAGGTTTGTGCGCGGAGGTAGGGTAACTTGATCCTCTTATCCATTTTGGAGCTCTGTGCCTAACACCCGCTCCGTTCCTATATATCTGGCCCCTGTCATTACTTCTCTTTTGACTGTGTGTAGTTCCTATACCAAATTTTGCAACGGGGGTGGCAGGGATTCGAACGCTAGGTGTTCAGGCTCGCTGCTTTAAGCTAGATCTTCCTCGTAGAGGGGTAGACTTCGGTTGATGCGGTCAAGTTGTCTAGTCATTTCGGGAGATATTATGGGTTCTGTCTTGGTTTGAGATTGTTAGGACTGGGACCGACTCATCGCGGCGCGATGGAAGAGTCCACGTGGCAGAGCGGGAGATAGCCTAGTATCGGTGCATCTAGCCCTTCTTGTGTCTTGCGATGTCACCGTTGGTGCTTGAGACTAGGAGAGTTCATCTATCTTCATGGGATCTACTGCTACTCCTTCAGGATTAGACCTCGACATATTTGAAGTGGATAAGTGATTCTTATCTTTTCAAGAGTTTTTTAATATATCCACCCTTCTGGTTCTTGTTGCCCTTCTTCCTCTCTAACTTGGGACCTCACCAAGTCCCAGTTGTTGGTCTCCGTTGACACGGGATGCCAAATACATTGTTCCCATGGAAGGATTCGTATAGTAGCTGAAAATGTGACGGAATGATAGTAGATTGTGGCTTTGTGTACCACACGTAGGTTGGGCAACACTTTCTTGTCTGATCTCTGGTCAGAGAACGAGTTCGATTGTTGGTAAAGGTATATCAGGGTGAGGTTCCATGAGTTGAGAATAGCGCGATTTCGTATTTGTGAGCGATATCTGACATTTGTTTCGGTAACTTAGAGGATAATAATATACTGTTCAGGGAGTAGTAATATTCTAAGAACTAGTGAATATAGGAAGCCCGGTTGTTGGTAATTCGGAGAATACATCTAAGGAGACAATAATCAAAGTAGAAATATAAGGTAGGTAAAAATTGTTAAAGTGTATATATTGTTACCGTCTCTTTTCCCTTGCTTGATGATCGATAGCAGCTACGAAGACACATTGACATTTATATTCCGTGTCCTGGTGTTCGCGGGGTAAATAATCTTTTCCTATAACTAAGTATCTTTCTGTCACTTGACTCGACTTCTTTGAAGTGGGAGCCCAACTTGACCCTGAACATCTGTTATCCTTGCTCCTCTGGTTGGCACAACTTATTGCCACATATGCCTCTCTCATGGGGAGGGTGTAGTGCCTGTCCACCTAGATGGCTATATGAACACTGGCAGGTATCCGTTGCTAAATATATTTACGAATAATCTCCATGTGTTCGCATGTCAGACAATTATTCCCTCTGATAGAAGATGGCCAGTCTTCATGTTGTTGGCTCCGTCTAGACCTGGTCGGCAGCGAGCATTCCCCCGTGTTAACCGGCATTACATGACTTCTCTCTATTGATCGAACCAATTATTATAACTATAGTTATCTGTCTCTTGCCAACAACTCCTGTGGGAGTTCCCGGACTCCCTTTCTGACGATATTGCATTCCTACTGGTTACTAGGCGTATTTCTATACTGAGGAAGCCCAACTAAGGTAGATACGTCCCATCAGTTTGTATCCACTTTCCAACACCCACTTTTGAAGTGGTGTAACTCTGTGCAATGTTGTCCGATCGAGATGCTTCCACTTGCATCAGGTGCTCTGAGGTCTCCTCTCATATATCCTGCGAACAGGAACCGGTGGGACGGACTGCCACGACGTCTATGGTGTTGTGAGTAGGGTCTTCTTTACTCATGTCTTTGGTGAGGGAACGCAACTTTCCAGATGACGTGTGGTGACCTATTGTCCCAACGTCGGGGCTGGAGGGGGGTCCTGCTTGCTCTTTTTAGTGGTTTGTGCACGGAGGTAGGGTAACTTGTCCCCCGTATTCTCCTGGGAGCTCTGTGCCTAACAGCAAGCACAAGGAATACCTGCTCCACCAAACGCTCCCCCAGTGGCTTGGTCGCTGCAAGCACCAATCCTACTCAATACCCCACTTAGCAGCGCAGGCAGCAGCTCAGGCAGAAGCCAAGCAAACAGTCCAGCAAACAGTCCAGCAAACAGCCCAGCAAACAGCCCCGCAAACAGCCCACCTAATAGCCGACCTTACACCCCACCTGACAGCCCTGCGCCGGCACCAATCATGCCTTATCTCCCCCTAAATCACTAGGCACCAACAGGTGAGCCCTTTTCAAATAATCGGTGTGTTTGGGTTTTTCACCTACTGCCTAAGGAGTAGTAGATTGGAGAGCCCTACCTGGACGTCCACGCGCAATGCGTATTGTTTGGATCCAGGAAGCGGCTGATAGTCCCCCAGACTACCCTAATTATCGCCGGCTCAATTGGCGCCTTGTCAACGGGGTCCAGTTTCCTGAGTTGGATTACTATAACATCCGTGGACTGTCAGGAATGATTACAAGATCTATATCATATCAGACCATTCGGTACATACTTGGCGCTAGAGTCAAAGGTCGCCACTCCTACGAGACTATCCCAACACCCCTCTCTCATGGATCAATTATGTCTTCATCGCTGACAATGAAGTGGTAAGGGCCTGGCTCCTGCTGTCGCATCCAGTTCTTGAAGACCCACTTGATCTCTTAATCTATGGTCATCGTCCTAATAACTTAAGTAGGGAACCCACCCCCGCGTTGAGGGGGCACAACTATCTTGTACCAGGCACTGTGACCAATTAAGCGAATGAAGCGATAGCACAAGACAAATTGTGTGGAAGTTCATTTGATCTGGAGGCTAGACCACCGGAGCCCAGAGCTAATCCCGGGCCGGCTAATGAAGCAAGTGAACCGCAAGAGGGAGATGACTCTGACGCTTTACTTGTAGCATTATCCGGTACGTCATTAGATGTCTCAGGCACCGGGGATGGACCCGAGGGCAGCGTTGAGATGTCGTCATCCGCCAGTGGAGAGAGAAGGGAATCCCCCACGAATAGTATACCACTCGCCCTCAAATCCTCCCGCCGGTTGAATATACAACACTCAGTGGAACTGGGATGGCATCCTGCTCAAGGCGACATGACACAGAAGCGCAGAGGTCTGTTTGACGACGAAAGTTGTAATGAGCGTAAGTCCAAGAGATTTCGTTTCCCTTCCATGGCTAGGGAACTTTTGGAAACTGAGGAGGTACAGAAACTCAGTGCTTCCTTCGATGACGAGGATGATCACGAGCGTAAGCACAAGGGATACCGTTCGAGCCGGTTAGACTTTTATTTGACGCCGGGTCTATCGTTCGCTGAATCTACCTAGATGTATAGTGTACTAGTAATATCGCTTAGCATTAGAGTTCTTAGGGGTTTCAAATATATTTCTTATAGCCTGCCTGCCTGCCTGCCTGCCTGCCTGACGATCTCCATCTGATCAGTTCATGTTCGTCTGGCTTCGCTCATGTGTGGTCTTGCGCTTGATGGATGAAAAATGCAAGTGATGTCGATGGTGCCTTGGCATCTATATTCTTGTGAGACTTAAAAGCTTATTTCATCACACGCGGTGGATATCTCTGAGACTCAGAACTGTTCACAATCATTGGATTGTGTATGTTCTATATCTCTATCCATCACAATTCGTGGATCCGCTATGGGGCTAGTTCATCTGGCCCACGATACTGGTATCCACTTTTGTGTGCAATGTGGTTGTACTAGCACACCCTACTTCACATTCTTTGCTCGTACGGCTCACCCCCCCAGGGCTAACCATCAGGAAATGTACACCCAGTGTCGATAAGGTGTATATAAGGACCCCTTCTACCCCTCATTCCCCTTTGGCGTTCCCACTCTCCATACGTTCATCTTGGCTCCTCTCCCCACGTCTGGCTCAAGATTCAAACCAACCTACGTCAACCTCTCTCCAAGATCCTCATCTCTTAGTTCATGTATCAATAATTTTCCTCATCTTTTTAATTGAGTTCTTTTCAATCTAAACATCACAAATGTCCCCATGGCACCTCCGAGCTCACAGAAACAGTAGTTAGAGATGGGAAAGTAAGTAAACTACGTCTATATATTCGTGAACACCTTTAATGTTTCCATTCGACTTAGACGCCCCGCTGTACAGCCCCAGAGGATTGACGCTGTGAGCGGAAAATGAAGAAAGACTCTGGCACATATAGTCACCCCTCGCCCCACTGAGGAGAGAGCGTAAGTAATCATGGAAAGCACCAGATTCGCATTGCAGGATATAGCGGTCACAACAAACTTTCTTGTCAACAGACACCTGGCGGAGCGCGCACACTTCAAGCCAGCCGTCGAAGACTCGGGCACTGAGTAGGTCAAAGAAAACCCCCACCCAGGTATCAGAATCTGTCACGCTAACAATTGAGCAAAAATTAGGATGGATATGGCGTAATTGCGTACGTGAAATCGTGGTGCGGGTTCTTGGATACAGTGGTCACATCTGGTCCGTACTTCGATTGGCATAAGTAGCTCAAGGCCTATATCATAGCCCCCAACCTTGACCCCGGCCACTTGACAGAAGCCATAGTTGGAGCAATCATTGTCTTCTCACACGCCCTTCCGCCCATGAAAGATCGCGTCACCCATATTAAAAAAAACCACTAGCTAGATGACGTCCTAGAACTCCTCCGTTCCCTGTGGATGCTAGTTAAAGATTCGGCTAGGAAACTCCACACCTCTAACCTGCGTCGAATCGCAGAGCGCGCCGGTGATAAAGACATTGCGGAATCTCCAAGTAACTGCTTATTCCCATCGATCTCCCGTCAGCCTCACACTAACTTATTTTGATAGAGTCTCAATCGTCAACTCATTGCCCATGGGCAGTAAGAATCCATATCGTTCGCTGCACAGGATCTCCAGAAGTGGGACATCTATTCCTTGACCATCCCGGGCATGCTAGCGACTCGGACAGGGGAATCGCATGGGCTGTGTTGACAACACCGGGCATAAAAAATCTGGTCGGGGTGGTTAGAGGGCAGTGTGTGGAGGTGGAAATTGGATGCCCACGATATCTGATCGGGGCGACTGGTGAGGGTGCCGTCAGGCTATGGCAAGAGCCCAAAAAGCCTCACCCCCTCCAACAGCTCATCTTTCTCCATAGCAATAATGACTTTCTAACGTGGCTCCTTACAAACCATGGCCAACATCCCCTCGATCCCTTGGTTATCGAGTCACGTCGCAACAATAGAGAGGATCGAGTGAAGACACCCGCGCCTGCCACAGGGAGATACTCATTTCTCAATCGCAAGCTTTGAGAAGATGCCGTGGGGATCATGCAAGCGGATGAGAATGAGAATGAGAATGAGAATGAGAATGAGGATAAGGATGAGAATGAAGAGGAGGAGGAATGGCTAGAGGCCAAGAGCGAGAGGGTACCAAAGGCGCCTCCTTACGGGGAGGCGATTGTTTTGGACGACGTCAGTATTGACACCTAAGGTTAACATGAACATCAAAACACGATGGCTAATGAATCACGTAGGATGAGGAATTGGGAGCTCCGGGCCCCTCAACACAACAGAGGGCTACCCTACGAGAAATAGAGGACGCCCCAAGCAATAATCCGTTCGTTCTGCTCTCGCGGGAGTCGGCCTCTCGGCCTTCTGCGCCATCTACGCAATCGAAACTCCAAGACGTCAGGAAGGTTCCACGGGAGATGCCCTTGATGGCAGACATTACACATACCGTGCTGGCAGCTGTGCTGCATTCAGGACTCGATGGTGCCAAGGACACCACTCCTTCTAGCCTACCCGGATTCGGCGACAAACGTCCGGTCCCCCTCGGTGTTGCTCCTATTGATGTACAGGTTCACACAACTGGAGTGAGAGCGACCGAACAAGCAGCTCGCACAATTGAACCGGCAGCCGTGCTGCGTTCAGAACATGATGTTGCCCAGGCCAGCCCTCCTACCGGCCTGCCCGTAATCCGTGACGAACATCCAGCCTGCCCCGCTGTTGCTCCAATTGATGCGCACGTTCACACAACTTCAGTGAGGGCGACAGAGCAAGCAGCTCGCACAAAAGAACAGCCCCCCACCCCGCTCCCAGCCCCGAGAGATCCAGCAGCCCCTGTGACATCCCCAGTGCCCAGGGCTTCTTCAACATCCACTTTGAGTAGTGTGCCAAACAATACTAAATCGCCATGGCCCCAACCGCGCCGTTCAAAAAGACCTGGGGCTGGACGTAAATAATTTAGGATTATCTAGTTTCTTAGGTACATTTTGTTTTCTTTTTCTTTTTTCCCTAGATCTGGTTTCGCTTTAGTCACAATTCTCAGTTTGTGGTTCGTTAGCTGGTATGTGATAGTAAATATATAATTGGGCACCCTTGCTTCAGCTTCTCGTATCCTGTATTGCTAGTCCTTATGCCTCCTTGCATTAAGATAGGAAATTATTTCTCCTTAATCAAGCATGCCGCGCATTCTGTCCTTGACTGGGCTGTTATCGGCCGACTAAACTAGTCAAACACATGAGCGCATGGCTTGAATACACAATTCTAGACGTTTAGTAGTGTTGATTCGACGTTAGGAGATGAGGTTCGATAATCCTAATCTGCTTCAGGTGTGGCGGGTCTCTTGCTAGAATTAGTGTCGCGAACCAATACTCGTTGTGCCCATTTTTTGCTTAGCCTCCTACATTAGCGACGCCCATTTCCGCCAATCTTTGCAACGAGAGTCGGGACGACCATGATAGCCGAGGAGGTCGAGAGCAAGGCATGAATACAGAATTCCAGACTTTCAGTGGTGTTGATTCAACGTTAGGAAATGAGGTTCGATAATCCTAGTCTGCTTTAGGCGTGGCGAGTGTCTTGCTAGAATTAGTGTCACTAACCGAAACTTGGTGTAGGTAGATTTTGCTTAGCCTCCTACATTAGCGACGCCTATCTCGCTGGACCGTTTCAACTAGCGTCGGGATGACCATGTTACCTGAGGACGTCGAGATCATAATCATAATGTTGAACAAGCAGAAAACCCCTTTTTACAGGCGCTTATTTTCTTTCAATACCGATAAATAGTGTGTGAGTCTCCCACCCCCCCCCCTAAGTCCTAGCGTATAAGACCTAATGCGTCCCTTGAAGATAACCACAGATTCCTCATCTTTGCGACGGGAAAGATACGTTCCATTGTTCTAGCTCCTAATTCCTATTTTGCCTAACGTTGATCAACTATTCAGCATTGGAGAATGTCTAGAAAACCCCAAGCCAAGTCACACAGCCAAGCCAACCACCCGAGCAGGAAATCTGAACGGATGTAGACCCCAAGTCGTACCTGATGGCATACGATCAGCAAGATCGAGGTTGCGAAAGCAACAAAGCCAATCCGGCAGCTCGCCTAGCACACTGCCGGACGAGCAGCCATACCATGTGCGCCCTACACCACCAAACGCAACCGCAGCACCCGAAAGGCCACCAAAGCACTCCAGAGAATGACGATACAGAGCAACACGTACACCGATATTGAGACGGAACCTGGCGCACAAGTACCAACGGAAACAGTTCGTCTAAGTGAGGATAGTAGTAATAAGTAAGAAGCCTCTCACGGATTGGATCAGACTGAATCGAACACTGAGCCAGACACGGAAGACAATGATATTCCAGATACTACTGGAGCATGGCTGTGTCATCAGTAATGAACAGGGGAAGAACAAACAGACAATCAGGTATCGACTGTGCCAGTTTCGACCACCTCCGGATCACAGGAGGCAGCACTCATTAGGCGGACGCCAGGAATTCAAGTACGTATAATGCACAGTAGGGTGTATACTCCGCCAGTGCTCTCATCATCCAGTGTAGTCCGATATTCATCCCCACTGGCGACTCACTGTGCCACTAGGTCGGGAGTTAGAAGCTCGAGTCCAGCCAGCGAATTGGGTACACCAAACTCTGAGGACATCTGGCTGTGTACCCACTCAGGGCGAAATACAGCGAGAGAAGTAGACGCAGCTGGAGTAATGCGGGCCAAAGCTCTCATTCTCTAGTACACCCTGGTTGTTGACCCACTCCCAGGCCCAATTACTTTGACGTCTGAGGTACAGCGTGCTTGGCTTGAGGCGCTCGATTATATAGCTGATACAGGATATATGAAAGCCTCGGAGGAAAACATAATGATAGTAAGTGGACACAGATACAGAGGGATGACACCCCCCTGAAGCCGGGTATAGTACTAATTCTGAAAGATACGCAATAGACAACCAGATGTAAGATTCCAGTTCGTTTGCAACGTTAAAGATGAGATTGGAAAATTATACGATATCCGGCCAGAGCTAACGGTGATTCTGCGCAGCATGGACTACCTGCTGGAAAAGGATAGATTTATGTGCTCCCCAAATGGATATGAGGTTGGTGCGCCCTGGTTGGACAACTTTCTTCCAATAACTAACAGGTATTAGACTCTTCCCAGAAATGGACATTTCGATTCGGGGTGCCCCAGATTCCCAAGGCCATATGGGGTAAGTACTTCAGAGGCAGGAAAATGAGTGGGATTGTCGAACCCAATATTCCTGGGCGTATCAACGGCACGATGATTTGCTTAACGTGTGCAATCCTCTGTCATACCCTATGAGCATGGCAAACAGGAGTATATAAGGAATCAGGCGAGTTCAAACCGGACATAGTAGGAGGTCAGCCAGAACCCAAACCCACCACGTATTCTCCAGGACACTAACATGATCCGAACCACTAAAGAACTTTTTGCCCAGCAAACTCAGACATGGGCTGAGTGCCCAGACTGGGTACAGGCGATAATTCTGGAGAAGATTCGCGGGACCATCCGGGTAAAGATGGAGAAGGAGCACGGTGTGGGACAAGACCGCCGTGAAGGGTATACCGATAATTGGGCAGCGGTAGCTGCTGTGCTGCAGAGTCAGGCATCCTCCCAGACTACGTGACGGCTAGCCCACCAAAGCCAAATTCCCGCCGGTTGGGTTGTGGCAGCCGCTGCGGTGCAGATTCAACCATCCAGCCAGGCTACCCAATGGCCAGCCCACCTAATTCAAACTCCGAGCAACCAGCGCATTGGGACCACAGTGGGGCAGCAGGATAGTCAAAACGATTCGCAGGACACTAATGTGTCTTTTGATTTCCTCCAGACGTCAGCTGCCCGGGTCCTCGGATTTCTTGATTTTTCTCCGACGAGAGCAGATGGTTCATAGGAGGTGACCAGGGAACTATTGTTGGACAGGACTGTGCGTCCTACTCCATGGCGACGCCTCTCACTCAGCCTTGATGGAATAGAGCCAGCACAACAGGAGACAAGTGATAGTGGGTGGGGGGATGTGGAACAGGGGCGCAATGGGACCGTTGGTAAGGGTGATTAAGAAATGATATGTCGAATATGTCCCGTATGTGTCAAGTAGCTTAATTAATTAACACTATTTGTTTGACAGCGATGTGTTGATATGAGAACGTAAAGGAAAATCTTGCCGTTCAGAGTACTAGTCTTCGAATCAATGAAAAGGACACGCCACGGGGGCATCTGGGGGATCTTATAGCAAATGTCACGGGATGATGTTGGAAAGAAGAGGATAGAGCATGCGCAAGATCAGGATTGTGTCAGGCAGAGTTGAGATAGTTCCCCACACGGCTGGGAGGCATCATAAGTGCATCTAGATTAGGTAAGAGCGTACTAATAGAATAGCAAAAGTCCCGCTACGATCAGGACACACAGCACGTAGAGAGGGTGAAATCAAGATAATGGTGCGCCGGTAGAGAGTGTCTGGAGGTCGAAGCCAAAGGAGGGAGATACCAGGACGAGAGAGCTCAGGATTGTGGGATCCTGATGTGAGGTGTCGGAACCAGCGAAGCCCAGGTGTGGAAGATAAAGATGGGACGTCAGGACAGAAGACGCCAGGATCAGTGGTGATCAGGATGGAGCAGCGGATCATCAGGTGTCCTCTCATATCTCCTGTGAACAGGAACCTGTCGGACAGACGGCCACGACATACACGGTGTTACGAGTAGGGTCTTCTTTACTCAGGTCTTTGGTGAGGGGACGCAACTTTCCAGGTGATGTGTGGTGACCTATCGTCCCAACGTCGGGGCTGGAAGGATGTGTTGCTAGGTCTTTTCGAGGTTTGTGCTCGGAGGTAGGATAACCTGACCCCCTTCTCCATCTGGAAGCTCTGTCCCTAACATACTCGTTGTGGCTAGATTTTACTTAGCCTCCTGCATTAGCAACACACATTTCGTTGAATCTTTCATCCAGAGTCATGACACCTGTCACAAACTGTGACTAAGCAAGGCAGATTTCCTCATGACTAATAGTTATTAGTCACTAGTTTGTTATCTTTCACGCTCTGAGATCAGTTGACTCATAAGGTTTCATATGATGACACAATAGCCTATTACTGGTTTCTTGTTATAGGGTGTTTAGTGACATGACTCACGTTTGTGGTTATGTGGTTTATGTATCTCGCACATCACTCGTAGTTATGAGTCCAGGGCTTCGCGCATGTGACCCCTTTAGGGCACATGACTTGTTTGATGGATTTACATTGGTTGCGAGATATAGTGCAGCTGACTCGTACGAGTCAGCTGATGGATTTCACACTATGACTCACTATGAGTCATGAGTCCCGTGATGTTACAGTATGAGTCACGCAGGGTTCGGGTTGAGGGAAGAACCTCAATATAAGGGCACCCTCGCAGTGTGCGATTTGGGTCCTTCATGCAACCATCTGAGTTCTTTCATACACTCTATCTTTAATACAAGATCTTGTATCTTTTACACTTTTGGGAATTAAGACACGACTGTCTTATACGAGCCTAGCGATCGATACTGCTAGATAGGAGTCAGAGGACTTAGCCATCGCTCTAAGGAAGCAAGAGAAAAAAGTGATCGTTAGAGAAGCTATCAGTTACCTGCTGCAGGGATTACCTGAACACGAGAGGATTGTAACAACGACCATCATACATGAGGACATCGAGAGCATGGCATGAATACCAAATTCTCGCCATTTAGATGTCTTGATTCGACATTAGTAGATAAGACTCGATAATCCTAATCAGCTTCAGGCGTGGCTAGTGTCTTAATAAAATTAGTGTCGCTAACTGTTGCTAGTTGTCACCAGACTTTGCCTAGTCTACTACATTAGCGACGCACATCTCACAAAACCGTTTCCACTAGAGTCGGGACGACTATGATATCTGTGTAGGTCGACATCATGATTATAATATTGAACAAGCAGAAAACCCCTTGATACAGGTGAATATTTTCTTTCAATACCAAGTAATTGTCTGTGATTATGCCAACCCTGCCCCAACTCCTAGCGTATAAGACCTGACGCGTCCTTTGAACATAACCACAGATTTCTCATCTTCACGACACGAAAGATAGATTCTATTGTTCTACATCCTAATTACTATTTTGCCTAATGTGGATCAACCGTTCAGCGTTCCACCATCTCTAGAAACCTGCAAGCTACTTCACGCAGTCAGCCAACCCCTCAAGTAGGAAATCTGAAGAGACGTAGACACCAAGTCGTACCCGATAGCATACAAGCACCGAGCTCGAGGTTGGAACGCAACAAAACCAGTCCAACAACTTGCTGAGCACACTGCCGAATAAGCAGCCATCGGAGGTTCACCATATACCACCAAACACAACTGGAGCACTGGAAAGGCCACCAAACCACCTCCAGCGAAGTACCATACAGAGCACAACCTATACCCATATTGAGACAGAACCTGAAGCACAAGTACAGTCGTGTCTGAAAAGTTTTCGTACCATCGCTTGGCAACGACGCAACCACCGATCACCTCCCCCTCCCTACCCCACCATGGCACCACCACACTCCAGAAGAGCTAGAGAAGACAGAAATAAGGACATTTATGCCCTATATAAACACACTAATATGGGGTATTATAAAATTTCTAAGCTTATGAACCTCTCCAAGTCAAGTGTCCAGAGTGTGGTCAAAAATGCAGAATCCAGAGATGGAAACACACATGATGCCCCCAGATCTGGCAGACCAACCAAGATAACTGATGCCAAAAGGCAAGTTGTTCTTGATATTATTGATGCTGAGCCTCATTTGGCCCTCAGAGATATTACCCACAAAGCCAATGTTGGGC
>Ga0307507_10003183_pt1 | contig 32521 bp, 7 predicted proteins | sample 7_EM_MG_FD_207223 | JGI IMG/M metagenome (GOLD analysis project Ga0307507, IMG submission 207223) | Populus trichocarpa ectomycorrhiza microbial communities from riparian zone in the Pacific Northwest, United States - 7_EM | ecosystem: Host-associated > Plants > Roots > Unclassified | place... | reverse complement strand
GATTTAAAGGAATAATATAAATTCTATCTAAATCTAAGGGTATATAGCTCTTAAAGAGAACAAGACGTTGCGTAAAGAAGAGAAAGGAATAACCAGAGAATCTTGTAATTAAATAGTTAGGGGTCTTAGTTGATGCGTACGCATATACGCACGTGGACAGACTTCGGTAGAATTCGATTAATCTGGTAGAACTTGGCAGAAGTTAATTAAGGCGTCAAGTTTATCTGTTAAGTGTTTTACTGAGACATTCCTACTGTAACTAGGCTAGTCCTGTTATAGGTTGTTAGTTTGTTCTTCTATAAGGCGCCCTAGGATCTCTCCATAGTTTATTTAGGCGTGTTTTAATATACTTTATAATATTAGAGTTACGTTTACTTTGCGCCCTTTATATTATAGCAGCTTTAATATATAGTTATAGGGGGGGAATATTCGCTTCCTTCTTAAGTAGTGCTGTAGTCGTTTACTCATACCCGCCTATTATACTCCAGAGGTAGGCTGTTTAGACCTTTTAAAGTAATTTAAGGAGTAATTTAGGGGGGCCCTTCTTAGTTTCTCTAATAGCCTAAATACTAAATCTATATATTATAGTTGGCCAGATAACTGCTATATATAGTAGGCATAACCTCTAGAAGTATAGACCCTATATAGAATTAACAATTCTGGATAACATAATATACTATACTTAGCCCTTATAGGCCGCTTATACTATATATACGCTCTACTAGAGCTTACTATCTACCTATACTCCTAATACCCTTAGGCCTTAAACTAGTTAACCCCTAAAGCCTTAAATATAGATTATATACTAGAGATCTACAGATTAGTTACGTTTTCTTATAAAATAGATTAGCTAGTATTTCTCTAGTAAGAATTAAACTCTATATCGTCTTGCCTATTTTATATAGGTGTTATAGGCTTTCTCTAATATTCTATAGTTCTCTATGGCTATTGGCCTATATATAATTAGGTTTGTATTATTAATAAAGCCTATCCCCTAGGTTGCCCTTTCCTTAAAGGTATTAAGTAAGTTGCTTATAAAGAAAAGGAAGAGTATAGGCAAAAAAGGTGATTCTTATAGTATACCTATTATAACTGTAATAGGGGGGCTCTAGTATCTGCTAAAGACTAGTAATGTCTCTTTCTAGCCTATAAACCCTTAAATAAATTATATAATTTATTCTAGGAAGCCCTTTACCCTAAGGATATATAGGAGGCGCTTATGGGGTATATTATTATAGGCGCCACTAATATCTAGGCTAAGTATTAATACTATAAAGTTCTTATATATAGCCTATATAGTTTTAATGGTAGCAGCGAGTAGTATAAGTGCTAATAGTGTTAAGTAATTCTTTCTTGCCCCTATTTAGCTTTATAGTAGTAAGGCGTATTTCTCTACTATATCTGCTATATAGTCCGCTATAACCTTTTCTAAGATCTTACTTAGGGTGTTTTCTAAGGCAATAGGGCAGTAGCTTCCTAGGATTAAGTAGTCTACTTTACCTTCTTTTTATAAGACAACCGTTATTATAGATCTTCTAAGTTGTGGGTAGTAGCCTATTATAAAGCATGCTCTAGCTATATCTACAAGCTAAGGTGCTATAAGTGGTCTATAGGTCTTTAAGGCTTTGTTTAGGATCCTATCTAGTCCTAGTGCTATATTATTTAAGAGGTAACTAATAGTTCTAGCTATTTCTTTGGTTGTTATATCGCTGTTAACCCTTAGGCAAGTTATTGGTGTTTTACTAGTAATATTACTAAGGTCTACTAGAGCTAGTTAGGAGAAAAATCTTTTTATAAGGATCTTCGCCTTCTTATTATTGTTGCTTATAGCCCATAGTTCGCCTGCTCTTTATAGGGGTAGTAGGTATAGGTCTTCTACTAGGTATCCTGCCTTTTTCTTTACCTATCTTACTATAGTCCAAAGGCCCTTATTATAGGGGATACTTGGGTTAGTAGTATATTTGTTTATAAACTATCTCCAGTTGTTTCTTGCTTCTTTTTTTAGGGTATTCTTTAGCTAGTTTCTTGTGTCTTTGTATCATCTCTTATCTTTAGGATTATAGCTGCTTATATATTTCCTACTTACTTATTATTGGCTAGCTATAAGAACCGCGTATTATATAGACCATGTATATTATATATAGGGGCCTGGTTTTAAGACTGGGTAATACTCTTCTAGCCTATTTTTAATTTCTACCTGGATCCTTTCTAGTCTTTAGTTAATTTTCTTAAGGGTAGCTAATAAGCCTTGCTTATTTGGTATTAGGTAGATTTCTTCTAGGTCTTAAAGTTATTATTTAACTATATTAAGAAAACTGTCTATCTTAAGCTTCCTTATTGCATATCTTTTACTATTTAGTTGCGCCTTAATATCTAAATCTAGCTGTATCTAGATGGGGATATGGTCTAAGGTAAGTGCCTATTCTTCTTTAGGGATACACCTTTTAAGTCTTTAGTATAGGCCATTGTCTATAAATATAAGGTTAATTGTACTTCTGGTGGTGTCTTATTGCCATATAATTGCTCCTAAGGGAGTAGCTAGCTTAAGGCCCTAGATATCTATAGCTCTTAATAGGCACTTTGCCTATTATTTAGCAGCGATATAGATACCCCCCTATTGCGGGTAGTAGAGGTTTATATCTCCTAATAGGATAGACTCTGTGCCTTTAGTTTCTAGTAAGCTTATTACTAATATAATATTCTCTATTTATGGGACCCCTTTAACCCTAGGGTTATACACATTAATAATTTATACCAGTCCCCTATATATTTGAATTATTATAACTATAATATCTGGGTTAACTGCTTGCTATAACTATAAGGATAGGCTAACAGCCTTGCTAATTATAAAGCACATATATATAGCTGCTTTTAGTTTATATAGGAGCTAGAATCCTTAGGGGTAGTATATTAATTATATATAGGTATTATAATACGGCTCTTATATAGTAAGGATATAGTGTTTCTCTAGGTCTAGACTGTCTAGTAGGGGCCTTATAAGGCGGTGGTTTGTATTGCCGCAGTTATACTATATAATGGATAGGTAGCGGACCCCTAGTAAGGGTTATTTAACTCTCCTTTATTCTTTACTTCCTCTATTTTTACTTTCTTTAGGATTTTTAGAACTTCTGTCTCTTATATCTATACCCTAGTCACTACTTATTTTATATAGGGCTTTCTATTTCCATGTCTTATATTCCTACTAGCGTTTCTATATCTAAATCTGTTATTATCTCTGGTTCTTCCCCTAGTCTTACTAGTCAGCTTTATACCCTTTATAGGTCAGCTGTAAATATTAGATTTGCCATGTTTAGTCTAATTCATAATTATCCTGGTCTTAAGCTTGCTATAGCTATCTATAGGGGTCTTCCTATAGGGCGCCCTCTCCCTTATATCACCTATAACCCTTATGTCCCTGTTTAGTCTGGTAATATTACGCGGCATCGCTTCTGGCCCGTTAAGGCTTAGAATAGCTAGCCCAGCCCCCTAGTATTAAAGGTAGGGAACGCTAGGAAGGCACCTACGTCCCCCTAGCTTATTACCTATTGTTTCCATTTATATAACTTAGTATATAGTTATTCCCATAGCTATTAAGCCCTTGCCTTCTGTCTCCTATATTTAATATAGTCTACTCTCTCCCACACCTTATATGTGCTTTAGTAACAGTTTATATATTTTATTTAGTCTTAATTTAAGCAGTATCTTATATTATAGGGGCCTGTATAGTAGCCGCAGCACACCTATACTACGTATGTGGATTAGGTATGTCCCTATTATATATAGCAATAGCATCATTCTAGGCGTAGTTTGTGGTTATAGAGCCTTATATTATATATAAGGCCATTTATAATTATTCCTTTTTAGATAAGGAGTTTTTATATTCCTAGTGTATATATACTAATAATAGCCCGCAAAGCCCTACTACACACGTCTATGTTGCTACGGGTGAAAACATTATCTAGAATCCTATTCCTATTAATGGCCAAGTGCAGAGGCGATGGTAGAGAGCCGTCGCAGCGCGTACAGCGCTGTTGTTTAACTCTATGGTGATGGGCCCGCGACGCGTATAAAGTATCACCCTTAATAACACCAGAAGCCTCACTACCTCCGCTTAGAGCTCTTATTCTACCATCTAGGGAGGCCTAGTAAGGGAAACTAGGATATAAAAACCGCCCAATATACAACTACCTGGCTTGCAGCTAGGCCTAAAACTGGCCTTATCTAGCTAGTCAACATAGACACGTCCTAGGCGTATAACAGGACACCCTTAGGCTTGCACTAGCTCTAAAATTACAAAGTATACGTAATAAGGGCATAGGGATCCTCCTTTTATAAGAACTTATTAAGGTTAACGTGTCATAGATACTTTATATAAAACTTATTAAGGCCTTAAGGCCACTATAAAGAACTTATTAAGGCCCTACCTAGAGAACTTATTAAGGCCCCTCTATAAGGGCCTATCTAGTATCCAGTACACTTAGGTAACTTAAAAGAGGGTCTTAATAGGCGTAGTACGCACAACCTAGTACAGCGACAGTAATATAACGGCGACGCGATGGCAACCAGACAGCTTAATAAGGTGGAAACACGGGCAAAGCTCTAGGCAGCGGAAATATAGGCCAGCTTTAACGGCCCTATAGCGTTCGACTTATAGTTAACTTATAGGCGACTCACAGGAGGGTTTTAATAGGCGTAGTATACGCAACCTAATACATATATACATAAGGCGACTTATAGGAGGGTCTTAATAGGCGTAGTGCTCGCAACCTAATGCATATATATGGGGGAGGCTATAGGGGAAACATAGGCCAGTTAGACAAGGACTTAACAGTTAGAGACACAGGCCAGCTTATAAAAAGGGGGGACACAAGCTTAGTTAGTAGGAGAGGGGAAAGTAGGTTATTTAGTATAGAACCTAGTATCTCTATAGCCCCTCTCCTATAAGACACGGTTGGCCTATTATAAGGAGACTCTTATAGGCAATGTAAAATGGGAACTGGTAGCAGTATAGGGTGTTACGCCCCTATATTACTACTAGCCTCCCGCGGGGCGTAGTGCGTAGTAGCTACTGCTAGCTCTAAGGACCTTACCCCTTAGCTAGGCCCTAACCCTTAATACACCTAGTAGGTAGGTAGGATTATGTCCTAGCTAGAGAGACTACTACGTGGCTTAAAAAAACGGATGCGCGTATTAGTATACTAATAGACGGAACCATTCGCCTCTAGGGCGGTATGCTAGTAAGGTATGCTTAAGAAGCAAACAGGAGTTACTTAGGTAGGGGAGGCTTTTAGTCTAGGCCTTAACTATAGAAGGTACCTAAGGCTTCTATATTACAGAATGCAGCTACAACGCCCTTATAGGATTACGCCAGTAGGTATATAAGAAGGGGGTTATAACCCCTAGAAGCGGCAGCTTATATCTATACCAGCGGAAACAATAAAGAAAGGCGTAAAACTAGAGGCTATAGAAGGCTCCCAAGCCATGCGAAAGCATACCAACTCTAGAAGGAGATTTTTATATAGACCGCTAGGGGGCGGTCTAGTACTTGGGTTAACCCCATTATAAAATATCTAAAAGAATAGTAAAAACCCCTATTAATTGGTAGTGGCAGCTAACTGCTTATAGAAAGCCCCCTAGACCTTTAGGCCTAGGTAACTAGAACTAAATACTAGAAAACTAGGGTAGAGGCCTAGATAAGCAGGCATATTAAACTCTATTATATAACTACCTACTTAGGCAAGGGGAACCTAAGCTATAGCATGGGTAATACTATAGGGGGTAAATACCTAAGGGCTCCAAGAGGGCCTAATAAAGGCAGAAAATACAATGGCAACACTCTTAAGGATAGGAATAATAGGACTAAAAGATTGGCTTCACTAGGTGGGTGTCCTAGTAGGTAGCCTAAGGTGCAAATATAGCTGGCTAAGACAGACACCAAAACACGTAATACTATTATGCCCCTTACGCACCAGCTAAGAAGCAATGCTCTTAGTAGCTGGCACAGAAAACTATAATACACTACTCTTAACACAGAAAGGCCTTAAGGCGGCTACCCGGTGGCTTATTAGCCAAAATATACTAGACCAGTTCTGGGTTGCAAAGGAAATAGCAATAGAAGGTAAAGGGGCAAGTAATAGGCGCCCCCTAATAACTCTACAGGAGTAGAGTACAGTGTGTAATACTAGCGCGTCCATAGGTTTATTACGGCAGTAGTAGTTCCTAAGAAGGTTAAAAAGTAAGGTAGTAGAGCACCACTAGTAACTTATAGGCGACTTACAAGCGAGCCCTAAAAGGCAGGGAGACGGATTACAGGGTTTTCTTAAATAGAGTTTTCTCCCCATATATATATAAGGAGTAGTCCGCGTGGGCCTAACAGGGATCCGAATCAGACGTTAAGCAATAAATAATAATAATAATAATATATACTAATAATAAGGGAGCTATATATTTAACTAGCGTCTCCCTAGCAAGTCTCTAGCAACTCTTATATCCTCTTATTATTCTTATTATATACTTAAATTACATTTTCCTATTAAAGCTATTAGATTTAGGTAATCTTAAGTCCTAATATAAGGCGTTCTATATATTTTACTATCTCTTATATAGTTGCTGTGTTATTTGCCTAGCGTCCCTTTTCTACCCTAAGGCTTATAGGAACCGCTAGGACTTTAACTAAATAGTTTTTATAGAGCACTTTTATGCTAATATATTCTCCTAGCCTATCCCCTACCCTTATAGCTTGTTCCTTTACCTATTAGTCCTTTAGGGTAACTCTAATATCTCCGCTTCTTAGGTATTAGACTATAATAGTGTTATAGACTTTCTTATAAATCTCTATAAGGACTTCTGTTTCTAATTATCCCCTAAGCCCCTCTACTTTTTCTATATTTGGTTATATTATAATTATATACCTAGTTATTATCTTAAGGGGGTTAAGTTCCCTATATATAAAAGCGCAGCTATAGCGGCCTAGGTACGGTTTGCTAGTAAAAAGGGGTTTTATTTATTTTTAATTTTATTTAGCTATTAGAGGATTTAATTAAGGTATTACTAGAGGGGCGCCTAAGGGATACTAAACTAGCAGAGCCATTCTACTAGCTGCATTAGTTTGTTATAGCTAATAGTTACTCCCCTATAATTGCGGATACTAGACATATCTAATAGGCTTTATATTTTATTAAATACCTTCTTAATAAAGGTATTTCTGCTTTATAGTATAGTATTCACCTATTCTTATTATAGAGGGCTATTACTAGGCGTAGTTCTAGTGGTTACACGCAAGTGCAAACTACTATTGTTTAATATATACCTCCCCTACAATGTAGGTATCTTAGGGGGATTCTCTAAGTATTTTTTAGGGTTCTTTTTAGTTAGTTTTAGTCTTTTTAGGCTAGGTATAGTAAGCAGGTAGTTATATATTCTAGTAGGACTAGTAATATAGTAAAGTTTAGTATACCTACTTATCTAGGCCTCTACCTTAGTTTTTTAATACATTATCCTAAGATATAAGCAGTTGGCTACCACTACCAATTATATAGGGGGTTACACCAGTTCTTTTAGATATCTTATAATCTTATAAAAGTTTTCTCCTAGAGTTAGTACACTTTTATACAGCTTAAGAGCCTTCTATAGCCTCTAGTTTTATACCTCTCTTTATTATTTCCACTGGTATAGGTATAAGCTGCCATTTTTAAGGGTTATAACTCCCATCTTATATACCTACTAGCGTAATCCTATAAGGGCATCATAGCTGCATCCTGCAATATAGCCTTAGGTACACCTTCTACGGTTAAGGCCTGGCTAAAAACCTCTCCCATCTAAGTAACTCCTATTTGCTCCTTAAGTATATCTTACCAGCATACCGCCCTAAAGGCGAACGGTTCCATCTATTAATATACTAATATGCGCATCCGTTCTTTTAAGCTATATAGTAGTCTCTCTAACTAGGATATAATCCTACCTACTTACTAGGTATACTAAGGGTTAGAGCCTAGCTAAGGGGTAAGGTCCTTAGAGCCAGCAGTGGCTATTATATACTACGCCCCATAAGAGGTTCCTGTTTCGCGTTGCCTATAAGAGTCTCCTTATAATAGGCTAACTATATCTTATAGGAGAGGGGCTATAGAGATACTAGGTCCTATACTAGATAACCTACTCCCCCCTCTCCTACTAACTAAGCTTATATTCCCCCCCTTTATAAGCTAGCCTATATCTCTAACTATTAAGTCCTTATCTAACTGGCCTATATTTCCCCTATAGCCTCCCCTATATATATACATTAGGTTATATACACCACGCCTATTAAGACCCTCCTATAAGTCGCCTTATGCATATATATATTAGGTTGCATATATTATACCTATTAAGACCCTCCTATAAGTCGCCTATAAGTTAACTATAGGTTAACTATAAGTTAACTATAAGTTAAACGCTATAGGGCCGTTAAAGCTAGCCTATATTCCCACTACCTAGAGCTTTACCTATATTTCTACCTTATTAAGCCGTCTAGTCGCCGTCGCGTTGCCATTATATTGCTATTACTATTACTATACTAGGTCGCGTGTACTATACCTATTAAGACCCTCTTCTAAGTTACCTAAGTGTACTAGATACTAGATAGGCCCTTATAAAGGGGCCTTAATAAGTTCTTTAGGCAGGGCCTTAATAAGTTCTTTAGGCAGGGCCTTAATAAGTTCTTTATGGTAGCCTTAGGGCCTTAATAAGTTTTATACAAAGTATCTATAACGCGTTAACCTTAATAAGTTTTTATAAAAGAAGGATCCCTACGCCCTTATTATATATACTTTATAATCTTAGAGCTAGTGCAAGCCTAAGGGTGTCCTATTATACGCCTAGGACGCGTCTATATTAACTAGCTAGATAAAGCCAGTTTCGGGCCTAGCTGCGAGCCAGGTAGTTATATATCGGGCAGTTTTTGTATCCTAGTTTCCCTTAATGGGCCTCCCTAAATAGTAGAACAAGAGCTCTAAGCAGTGGCAATAAGGCTCCTAGTGTTGTTAAGGGTAATGCATATACGCGTCACGGGCTCATCACCACAGAGTCAAACGACAGCGCTGTACGCGCTACGACAGCTCTCTACTATCGCCTCTACACTTAGCCATTAGGAGGAATAGGATTCTAGATAATATTTCCACCCACGGCGACGTAGACGCATACAGTAGGGCTTCGCAGGCGCAAACCCTTAATATATAGCGAAATAACGCACTACGCCCTAGTAAAAATATAGATAGGTAAATGCCTTAAATATATCTCCCTATTTATAACACCCTTAAAGCAATATAAAGTTATACTTAGATATAAATAGCTAAAATAACACAACCCTTTAATTAGCTGGGTTAAAGAAACACTAAAGTTCTATATAACTTACTGCTAAAGTTATTACTTAAAAAACCATTTGCCCTATAAATATATACACAACTATTTAAATTTAATATAATATAAATTACCCTTGCTATAAACCTTAAGCCAATATAATAATCTATAACTGCTAATTATAGTAAAGAATATAAAGATGTTACATTAAAACCTCTTAAAATTTGTATAATATAGGCCGCGCCTTTTATCTTATTAGCAAAAAGACAAGATTATAAAATCTTTACTATAACTATAGAAGATATTAAGAAAGTACTAGAACTAAAATAATATTCTAATCCTTAACCTCTTATGCCTATAGAGTACTATAACCTAATTAATAAGTTTAAAAAACAATTTATAGACTAACTAGCCCTATACTAAGAGAAATATAATTTTAAGATAAAACTTAAGCATAGTATAACACTAAAGTTCGGTCCGCTATATAGTATATTATAAGAAGAACTGCTTATAATATAATAATACCTTAATAAGCATTTAGAAAAAGGATTTATTTACCCTAGTTAATCTCTATTCGCCTTACCTATATTATTTATTAAAAAGCTAGAAGGAGGCTTAAGATTCTATTTTTTTATTTTTTTTATTTTTAATATCCGATTGTATTATACTATATACAATACTACGCATGCAGCCTCTAGGCTATAGCGCTATAGTTCTATATATATAAATCCTTCCTAGGCAGCTTAACATATACTAGTAGCTAAGTGGACACTCTAGCCTGTTCTAAATACTAGGGGGAGCTCCTAGCCTATTAGTGTTTTATCCTAATATTTTGCTTACTATGGTCTAGTTTACACCAAGAAAATCGCAATAAGGAAATTCTAGCTCTTTTATCTATTTCTGCTATATTCTGCCGTTCCTAAAGTAGAAAAAGCGCTCTAAAAGATAGACTTTAATTTTAATAAAATAGTTTTATATATAAAAATAAGAGAAACCTAATAGCTTGCTAGTTTGGAAGCAGCTACCAATTACCCCCATATAACTTTTTTTTTAATTCTATACCCTATTTCTTTTCCTTGCTTAAGAAAAGGTTAGGGAATTAGTAATTAGTAGGTACTCTCCCTAAAAGTAACCTATTAATGGTATTTTATAAGGGCGAACCTTATTACATAAACCTACTCCTATAGGAAAATTTTCATAAGGTTGTCTGTATAGGGTATAAATACCAATTCGCCCATATACCTTATATTTAACGTACTAATAGTAACACAGGCCGGCCCCCTTCCCCTATCCCCTACTATAGCTACCCTAGTAGTGCATTGTCTGCGGTACGCCTACGGTGCGCATACAGTACGCCTGCGGTCCTCTGCCTGTAGCGCGACAGCCGTGGACCGGTTGTAGTAGAGGTTGTCTACCCTGTAGTAGACTAGTAGAGGTCGTCTGCTCTGCAGCAAACTAGTTATAGAGGAGGTCGTCTGCCCTGCGGCAAACTAGTTATAGAGGAGGTCGTCTGCCCTACAGCAGACTGGTTAAGGAGGAGGAGGTTATCTACCCTGCGGCAGACTAGTTAAGGAGGAGGAGGTTATCTGCCCTACGGTAGACTGGTTAAGGAGGAGGTCGTCTGCCCTGCGGTAAACTAGTTGAGGAGGAGATCGTCTGCCCTGCGGTAGACTGGTTAAGGAGGAGGTCGTCTGCTCTGCGGCAGACTAGTTAAGGAGGAGGTCGTCTGCTCTGCGGCAGACTGGTTAAGGAGGAGGTCGTCTACTCTGCGGCAGACTGGTTGAGGAGGAGGTCGTCTACTCTGCGGCAGACTGGTTGTAGTAGAGGAGGTCGTCTGCCCTACGGCAGACTGGTTGTTGTAGAGGAGGTCGTCTGCCCTACGGCAGACTGGTTGTAGTGGAAGAGGTCGTCTACTGTGGCAGACTGGTTGTGGTGGAATCGTTGGTTGTGGTGGCTAGCGTCGTGGTGACATGTCTTTAGGGGGTATACAACCGGCGGCGCCCTTGAGGCGACGGACGGAGGAGCAAAGGGGAGGCGACGGACTTAAGATTCTATATTAATTATTAAGCTCTAAACGTAATTACGATTTAAAATTAATATCCAATTCCTTTAATTTAAGAGACGCTTAACCATTTAGTAAATGTATAGTACTTTATAAAGCTTAATATAGTTACCGCCTTTAATAAAATCCATATATATAAAGTGTTACGGACAGCTTAAGTACGATGTTATAACTACTAGGAGAAGAGTCGGAAGAAGCTAGTTAGTTAATATAGGCATGGTCTAGAATGGAACCGGTGGAACTATGTAACAAGGAATGGTAACCAAGATTATAGGGTTAGGTCTATGATCTGTAAGATTAGGGAGACGTAGGATTTAGGGACAGATTAACGGATTAATGGATTAACGGATTAACAGAGTAAAGGGATTTCTTAGGCGTATAGTTATGTATTTAAAGGACCATAGTTCCTACCTAAATAGTTCTCTCTTTATAGTGAATTTTAGAATATAATTAGAGTTAATTTATTAGGCAACTACTCTATTAATTATTATTAAGTTGTTAACTTCTTATTTACCTATATACCTAGCCTATTAACAAATCTACTATAGTAACTACTATAAGGTTCCGTTACATATTTACTACCTAGTTATAGTATTAATAAAGTCAAATAATATACTACCTAAAGTACCAGTTATAATGCTATTAACGGCAGCAACTACCTTAGGATTAGGAGACACTAGTATAGCAGATATAGACTTATAAATAGTTATAAGAGGTTAGTTATAGGAAATAGTTGATCGCTTATTAAATAATAATAGGATACTTAAAGAACGCATTAATAGAATTAGAGCAGTAAAGGTTAAGTTACCGTTAATTAAACGATTCTTAGGGGAAAGGTTAAAACTTAAAGTGTTCCTTACGCAGATATGTTTTAAGGTTATGCAGGAAAGAGCAAAGTTAGTAACACCTATAGATTAAGTGGCGTACATAGGGTTATTCTTAATAGGATAAGTACTTAAATAGTTTAAACCTTACCTTACTAAGATATAAGTAAGCGGTATAACAACTACTAACTAAGATGTACGGTATATGTTTACTAGTTAGAATAGGTTTGCGGAGCGGTTAATATAAATATTTGGAGACCCTAAAGCAACTACTATAGTAGAATTTAGGCTTTAAAACCTAACACAACACACTTTAGTAATAGAGTATACTATATAGTTTTAGACGCTTACTATATAGGTTAAATAGAATAACAAGGCGCTTATGGCATAGTATAAATAGGGACTTAAGGCTAAAGTCTAGGATGTAATTATTCTAATGGAAGATACGGACACCCTAAGGGAGTTAATTAATTAGGTAATTAAGATTAATAATAGGATCTACTAAAGGAAGTAGACTAAGAAGGGTTGGGATAGAATTCTATAGTTATATAAGGCGTAGAGTATGTAGCAATAAACATAGAGTTAAAAACTATAGAATAGCGCAGAGCTAATAGACCTAAGCGGTATAAAAGAGTCTAAAAAGTGGATAAAGAAACTATAGAAACCTAGAGGTTAAGGATTAAGTAATTATAGAACCTAGGAGTAGAGGCCAAACCAGGGATTTTAGCAGTAGAAGACATTTAGGCAGACTCTATAGTAAAGTTAGTGGTTTAAAGATAAAGCTTATATAAATTATAGAAAACAAGGTTATTTCGCCAGAGACTATAGAGGTAGTTAGAGTAACTACGCGGTAAAGGGAACAAGACTAGCAGACGACATATATATATAGAGGGATAATAGTACACTGCGCGGAATAAAAGAGTATTTAATTAACAGTTTTGTATTTTATTATAATAATGTATACTAAATTTAGAAGGATGCTAAGTATGGCGCAAGCTATTGGCCGTAGGAGCTAAAGTTATCTAAGTTTAAAGGAACTAATGAACTAGCTTACAGATTGGATATTAAAAACAATAAGTTTGGCGTAGGCAAAGTATTTAGTAACAATAAGGTAATAAAGGCAGCTTACTAGGAGCATGTAAACCTTAGAGAAGTTAAAATAGAAGTAGAAACTAAAACCATCACCAAATAGGGTTTAGTAATGGGTATTATAACACTATTAGATACAACATCCATTGCTTTATAAAATAGAAGGAGCAACATTAATAAAGGACTAAGTAGACGGATAACTGTTAGTACTAGCTTACCACTTAATAAAGGTAAAAGGCCACAGGTTCAAGATTCTTAAGAAGAGATAAGAAAAGCTCTAGACTTATAGGGCGTAATAAAGATAGCTTAAGAACCCATAATGGACGAAAATAGATAGGGAAGAGCAGCAGCTTAGTTTAAAGTGTATTATATAAGCATAGGACGCAAGTTTAAAAACTATAAGTTTAGGGAACGAGTAAGAATATTAGCAATCCTAGGTAAATACAGTATTTAGCCTAAAGGTTAAAAAGTTAATACTAAGATTAAGAAGTAAGACGACTTTAGGGATCCAGCTACAAGACGCAGAAAATAAGAAACTATAGATAAGTTTAGGACAAGAATTATTATATAGTAAGAGCAAAAACTAGACCAGAGATCTAGCATGCCAGGTTATATAAGGAATAAAGCACCTATATAAAGAGTTACTAATAGGCCTAGCGCAGGGACGCTAAGAGTAAAGTAGCTAGACGAACTAGAACAAGAAGAGGATTTAAACATCCTAGTTAGGTTTAAAGAAAGACACACTAAAGGATATTATAATATAGCAATAACAAGGTACTTTTTTATAGATAGACTATACACACTAAACTAGTTGTATGGAAAGTAGTATAGGCAATAACACAATAACAAATAGGAAGACTTTTATATATAGCTGAATAAAAAAGTTATCCAAGACTAATCTATTACGGAAAAACGCATAAATTGTATTAAAGGAGCGTTAATTATAATGTTAAGGAACCTAGAAGAAGGATTTAGGGACTAGAGAAGCGAGCGGCAAATCTTAGTACCTATAGTAGAAATACTAGTAGTTAGGTTAACTAGGTATAGGTTTAAACTAAAGGATAGTAATAAGCTAAGAGTTAACCTACAGTACTACGTCAAAAGTTTGGGTCGCCTGGCCTATGCGCATTAAAAACCACCAAAACTTACAACTTTTAAGATAGTAAACTAGAACAATAAATATATTAAAAAATAAAAAAAAGCTAAAAATATAATAAAATAGTATTTAAAGGTAACATTTATTATATTTTAATTATTTATTAAAAGAATTAACGCTATTAATAAAATTTTTAAAGTTGGAATTTTTAGATTTTCATTAAAATTCGGCTAATTTCTATATAAATTTCCGAGAATATGCCACCTCTATATTTCTATACTTTTTAAATAAAAACATAAATTTTTTTTTAAAAAAAACCTAAGTAGATAGATAAATATATTATTTATTTATATTATAAAGGAAGCATTTTAATGTATTTATTATATGGGGGTGATAATATATAAGCAGAAAGATATTAAGTTATAGTAGTTTTTGGTGCGCATTAACCAGGCGACCCAGACTTTTGATATGTAACTGTAAGTCACCTAGCGTATTATATATTATCGTGGATAGCTTGTATGGATGACGTATATAACATATATAGGGCACTAAAAGATAAAAACCGGAAATACCTAGTAAGGATATATTGGGCACCAGAAGAAAAACGGTTTAGAGACACTAAGTATATATATAAATAGCACCTAGTAGAAGTGCAGAGTTAAGGGGACCTAATACTTTAACTAGGAAGATTCCTTACGGAAGAATACCTAGATGGATAATAGTAGTGGGACTGCTTAGAGAATACTTGTCTATAATATGTTGAGGAAAAGAAATAAACTAAGTATTAGCTAAGAATGGACTAAGTATAAGTAGGATCTAGTAGCCAGCAGTTAAGAAAAGGGGAGGCCTATAAAACTAGAGGGAACTAGTGGTAGAGCTTTAAACCCTTAAAGAAATTTAAGGGCAGTACCTAAATTTATAAGTTAAGTAGCAGGATCAGCAGTTTAAAGTATTAGTAGATAGTAGAGTAATAAGAAACCACATATCACCAGTAATAATGGAAAGGATAGAGTTACTATATAAATAAAAGAAACACCTATATCCACTTATAACAATTTTAGGAGATTAGATAGCCTATAGAGGAGGTGTTATTAATCTTAAAATAGGACCTATTTAGTTAACTATTAAAGGGAGACTAGTTAGAATGTCTTTTAATATTTTACTATTAGGACAAGATAAGGCAATATTAGAAATGCCTTAGTTACAGAAATACAATCCAAAAATTAATTAGGTTATAGGTTAGGTTAATATTAGAGATACTTAATAATATAAAGTACAACAGTAAATTAAGTTAGTATAGTACCAAGTTGGAGCGATATATAAAGAGACTAAGCGAGGCTTAAGTTATATACTAAGGAGATACCATAAGTATAGTAAAAAGTTATAGTTGCTAGAAAGCGAAAAGCTGTTAGAATATATAGTATAGGACTATAAAATAGAGTTAGAACTAGGAATAAGTCCTAGGTTCTTTTTAGTCTATAAGCTTACTAAAACTAAGTTAGTAGCGCTTAAAGAGTTTGTTTAGGAGAACTTATAAAAGGGATATATTAGACTGTTATAGTTATTAGCAGGGTATCCAGTACTGTTTATTCTAAAGAAAAACGGAAAACTTAGGATGTGTATAGACTATAAGTAGTTAAACAGCATTACTAGAAAGGATAGGTATTTTTTACCCTTAATTAGTGAAATCCAAGACAGGATAGGCAACGTAAAAATCTTTATAAAGATAGACCTAAGGTGGGCGTATTATTAGATTAGAATTAAGGAAGGTAACAAATAGAAGGCAGCCTTTAGGTTAAATGAAGGACTATATAAGCTATTAGTTATGCAATTTAGACTTATAAACGTACTAGTAATATTCCAGAAATGAATTAATAGTATGTTAGGACAACACCTTAATAAATTTGTTATAGTATATTTTAACAATATTATTATCTACTTAGTAAATAAGGAAGAACATAGAGAATACGTTAAATAGGTCTTAAGAAGACTATAAGAGGAATAGATGCTAGTAGTAATTAAGAAATGCAAGTTCTTTATAAGGAAGACCGATTTTATAGGATTTATTATTAAACTAGGAAAAATTAGTATGGACTTAAAGAAAGTTAAAGCTATAGTAAGTTGGCAAGAACTAGAGAATATTATATAGTTAAAATTGTTTCTAGGGTTTTGCAACTACTACAGGAGGTTTATTATATAGTGGTTAAAGAATATTAAGCCGTTTACTTAATTAACAAAGAAAGAGGAACCGTGGGTATAGGCTAATCAGTAAAGGAAGTTGTTTAAGGAACTTAAAGAGTTGTTTACCTAGAAACCAGTCCTTAAGATTTACCAACTAAAGTTAGAAACAGTTGTTAAAATAGATATATTAGACTTTACACTAGGAGTATACTTGCTATAGAAGCACCAGGACGTATAGCATCTAGTAGCGTATTATAGTTAAAAGATAATACTACTAGAACTAAACTATGACATCTATAATAAGGAGTTGTTAGGTATAGTTATTGCATTAAAGGAATAGCAAGTATTCTTATAAGGCACAGAAAAACCGTTTATAGTTAAGATAAACTATAAGAACCTTATAGGATTCCTAATAATAAAGGAACTTAACTAAAGACAGGTTAGATGGGCGGAAATGCTTATAGAATACCATTTTAAAATTCAGTATACTAAGGGTATAGACAATGCACGAGCGGACGCTCTAAGTAGAAAAGCTAAGTTATAAAATGACGAAAAACTGTTAGGGCCTATATTGCGAAAAGATAAAGATGGATTGATTAGGTATAATTATCCCAAGGTAATAGCAATATAAGAAGGCCAGATCCATAAATTACCTAAGAGTAATTGGATATAGAGGATCTAAAAAGCATAAAATAAAGACCTAGACACGGAGTAGTATAAAAATAGAGAGGTAACTTATATTCTAAGGTCTATTATAAAAGAGTTTATTAAGTTATTTTATAAGGGACTAACTTAAGGATACAACGGAGCTATAGGCTTAGTATTAAGGCTTTAAGAGGAGTATATTGTTTAAGGAATCTAGGGGTTAGCAAGATAAGTTATAAAGGAATATCTAGATTGCCAAAGAAATAAACTAATAAGGCATAAGCTGTATGGAGGGCTATAACCTATTAAAATGCCAGAAAGACCATGGGAGGTTATATTATAGGACTTTATTATTAAGTTACTAAAGTTAAGAGATCCTATTATAGGATAAGATCACAACGCGATTTTAGTAATAGTAGATAAACTTATAAAGTGGGGATACTTTATAGTGTGCATAGAAGAGATATTAGTAGAAGATATCGCTAGAATCTATATTAAGGAAGTGTTTATAAGATATAGAGCACTAAGTAAGGTTATATTGGATAGAGATTTAAGATTCGTAGCAGTATTCTAGGGGGTATTCTTAGCTAAATAAGAAGTTCGAGTAGTAACCTTAACAGCGTATTATCCGCAGATAGATGGACAGATAGAAAGGTTAAACTAGACACTAGAATAGTATCTAAGACATTATATTAACTACGCACAGAATAATTGGGTATTGCTATTACCAGTTATACAGTTTGCGTATAATATAACATTATAAGAAGGAATAGGAATATTACTATTTAAGGCGAACTATAGGTACGATCTAAGAATATTGTTATTGCTATATTAAGTAAAGAAAACAAGTAGCATAGCTAAGTAAAGAATAGAGACTTTAATGAATCTTTATATAAACCTTAAGGAAACAGCTAAACTAGTATAAGAATGAATAAAAAGGTACTATAATGCTAAGAGATCTAAGGGACTAGATCTTAAGGAGGGAGATAAAGTATAGCTACTATATAAAATTTTTAAGAGTTAATAACTAAGCAAGAAGCTAGACCACGTTAGACTAAGACCTTTTAAAATTAAGTAGAAAATTTTATTAGTTATATATAAGTTAAACCTACTAGCTAAAATAAAGATCTACCCTATATAGCATATTGCAATGCTAGAGCCAGTATATGGGAATGTTAAGCCACCAGTCTATAAGGCAGACATATATAGAGGACAGGAAGAAGATAAATAGCAAGTTGTAAAGATTGTTAGTTATAAGGACGTTAATAATAAAATATAGTACGAAGTAAAGTGGATAGGCTATAGTGAGACTACTTAGAAACTATTAAGTAATCTAGAGAACGCTATAGGAAAGGTATAAGAGTATTAGAAGAAAAGGGGTTAGGCAGTATTAATAAAGAAGAATTGCTAAAGAATAAGTTACCTAGGAGGGACCTAGGAGGAGTACCTACTAAACTACTTAAAGTTATTTCCCCTACTAGTAAACATAAGTCTGCCTTAGCCTCCTCTGCTTCTAGCTTATAGAGACCCTACTTAACTAGGCAAAACTCCTTAGAATGTACCTTCTTATAAACCCTTTTAAGACGGGTTAACTGAGTAAAGGTAGTCTGGTAAAGTTTAAATATGCAAGTAAATACTTTTAACATATGGCGTTAAGCCTCTAGCAACCAGGCTAATTCCTTAGTAGAATAATAGAGTTTATTATAAGCGGCTATAAGCAAGCTCTTAAGCTTTTTGGCCTTAGATTAAACATAAAACCCTATAATAAGTTACTTAGGGAACTTAAAGACTTTTAAGAGTTATAGGACACGTATACTTAGCGTTAGAGATAGAATAAACATTATAAAAGGACCGTATGTTTAATTAGGTATACTTAGCGCAAGAGGAAGGTTAGCAACTGGAGGGAGCTGTAATTATAACGCACACTAACTTCTTATCCGCGCAATGGGAATAGGAAGGCATAGCCTTACCTAAAGAAAGAATCTTAAGTACTACGCGATTATAACAGTCAGTAGACGAAGAAGAGGATGTTTTAGGTATAGTAAGTAAGGATATTAACCAGGTTGGTTAGACGGATATTATACCTCTAGTGGATAACTTAGAGATATTAGAAATCTTTAGGGACGAAGATAAAGAGGAGGGAGATGGTGTTATAGACAGCTTAAGTATAATATTATAACTACTAGGGGAAGAGTTAGAAGAAGCTAGTTGGTTAATATAGGCACAGTTTAGAATGGAACTAGTGGAATTATATGATAAGGAATAGTAACCGAGGTTATAGGGTTAGGTCTATAATCTATAAGATTAGGGAGATATGGGATTTAAGGATAGATTAATAAATTAATGGATTAATGGATTAATAGAGCGAAGGGATTTCTTAGGTATATGGTTATATATTTAAAGGACCATAGTCTCTACCTAAATAGTTCTCTCTTTGTAGTGAATCTTAGAATATAATTAGAGTTAATCTATTAGGCAACCACTCCACCAATTATTATTAAGTTGTTGACTTCTTGTTTACCTACACACCTAGCCTATTGACGAATCCACCGTAGTAACTACTACAAGGTTCCGTTACATAAAGGAGATAAAAAGTATATAGCTTTTTGTATATAATAGGGACTCTTTAAATACCTAGTAATGCTATTTGGTATAAAAAACAGTCCTAGTATATTTTAGTAATATATTAATAATACACTTTATAAATTCCTTAATATATTTGTTACCGCGTATATTAATAATATCTTAATTTACTTGTCCTTGCTTTCTAAATATTAAAAATATATTAAAATAGTCCTTAAACGCTTATAAGACGCGGGCTTATAATATAATATTAAGAAATATAAGTTCTACATATCTAAGGTTATATATTTAGGCTTAATTATATCCTATAATAAAATTAAAATCGACCCTAAAAAAGTCACTATAATTATAAACTAGGAAAGCCCTAGCAACATATAACGTAGGTAATAGGGTTATAACGGTCGGCATAGTTATAACGGTGGGGCCCCACCGCCTGCCTAAATAGGCCTACCGCCTGCCTAATTAAGTATATTGCCAATTCTAAAATCAAAACAGGAAAATCAAAATAGAGGAACTTTTGAATGCTTACATCGTGATTAAAAATATTCTTATCAACACTATAATGCCTCGCTGGCCTCTACACTCTGATCGCGACGAGACTATACAAATTGCTACTACTGCCTGGCATTCTGGCCTCTACAATAGCCGGGAAGCCTGCGTAAAAGCCTATGGGGTAGATCCGCAGACATTTCGACGTCACCTTAATGGAAAACAACAGCCTTATAAAATCGCCCATACCAACCAGAATCGCATCACTGTTCCTGGCGAATATGCAATTACTAAGCACTATATATATCTTGCCAACGCCGGGTTTCTATGTCGCCAGCACACTCTTTAAATAATTGCGACGATAGTGCTTAAATGGGAGCATACCAACCTTCCTTAATACCTTCAAATCGAACCTTTAGGCAAGAAGTGGGTGTACAATTTCCTAAAACGGCAGGAAGAGCTTCGTTGCTGCTATATACGTTCAATTAATTAAGAACGAGCTTTTACTAACAACAACCCTGGCTGTGTTAAGAGGTTCTTTTCTAACTACCACAACGTCGTCACTATATATAATATTAACGAATTTAACATATGGAATATAGACAAGACGGGCTTTGTAATAGGTTTGGCTTTTAGTGCCAAGGTGGTTATTTTAAGAGGAAGAATCATCAATTTTAAGACAGTTAACGGCAATAGAGAATGGGTTACCTAGGTGGACGCAATTAGCATACATAGGCAAACGATTCCACCGTTTATTATTTTCAAAGGACGGCAGCATACAGATTCTCTATGGGAAACTATAGAGGAAGCTGTAGGAGACTATTCAATCGGGATGACAGAGAATGGCTGGTTAAATAAGGAAATGGGCCTTAAGTAGCTCAAACATTTTAAACGACATACCCGACGAATAGAGGCATGGGAGGCCTCTAAAATTAATAGTCTAGATATTAAACACCATGGATATTAATTGCTTATTATAGACGGACACACTTCTCACACTAATATTGACTTTATGGAGTTCTGCTGGAACTATAAGATTATACCTATTTGTCTTCCACCTCACTTAACCTACTTCCTACAGCCTCTAGATCTTGTTATCTTTTTAGTACTTAAGCGCCTTTATTTAGCTAAAGTCGATAAATATGCAGCTCGCGGTATTATAGGTATTAATAGGGACTACTTTCTAAGAATTCTGGGTGAGATTCGACCCTATACATACACCCCAGAATTGATCAATAGCGCCTTTAAGGCGGCAGGGCTTCTTCCTTTTAACCCTAATTGAGTCCTTTAGCGCCTTACAAAAGGACCTTTATCTACACGGCTAACTACACCCCTTCAAAACGAATTAATGATTTTATCCTCACCTCTGCATCCAAAGACTCCCAAAAGTTACTCTGATTGAGCTCGGTACGGCCATACAATTCGTCACCTAGATACCTTACCCAAAGCAGTTAACGTAGTTATTATAAAGCTTATAAGTCACATGGATTTATTGGAGGAAGGTATAGAAATACTATAATAAGAAAATACTAAGCTTCGCAATAGCGCTGCAGAAAGAAGAGCTAAGAAGAAGAATAGGCGGGTAGTGCTTTCTACTAAATTAGTTCTTACTACTGAATTAGCTAGAGCATTTATTACTGCTAAGGCAGCAATAGCAGAGACTAAGTAGTAGGCAAAAGATACTAGGAAGCGCCTTAGAAAAAATAAAAGCAATGCAGCTATAGTTGCGCAGGCGCAAGTCCAAGAAAGGAAGGAGGCTTGTGCCGTTGCAAAGGTAGCTAAAGGAGTTGCAGATCGACATAAAAGGAGCCTTGGAGACGCAGAGAGGAGCTTAAAGAAGGCGCAGAAGGTATTAATAATTGTAAATAAGGCCGCTATTAAGAAGAAGACACCGGAAGCTTATATAGCAGCTACTAAAGCAGCAGAGGAGGTATAATCAACGACAGGGGCCCTAGCGACGCTACGGAAGCAGTGGGAGGACTCCTCTACTACAGCTATAGAGACTGCAGCTCACTCTAGGGCTCTACAGGACACTGCAAGGGCCTTAAAGAAGGATTCTTAATAGGCTACACAGTCTACACAGGAAGAGGATAAGGAGGAAGGGCTAAATGGATTAAGCGGCGATAAGGTGTCGGATGAGGACGATTCTAAAATGGACGACGTCGAGTTAATTAAGGAGTAATTAGCACCTAAAACACTATAAAATGTTAATATAGAGCCTCTTTTATATAAATAAAAGGCTTTATACTGCTCAGTAATATTGTAATACTATGCGATACTTTTTACTAGTATTTCACCTGCAATTAGGCATCTGGCAAAATTTTAATATTCCAAACCGTTATAACCCTATTACGTACGTTATACTTAATTGGGAATACAGTAAGCCTAATTAGGCAGGCGGTAGGGCCCCACCGTTATAACTATGCCGACCGTCATAACCCTATCACCTACGTTAAGATATTTAAGGATTTTTAGAATTTGCAAATTTCTATTATTAATTTATTAACTACTTCTTAGAAATTGCCTAGCTATTAGTAAACCAAAAAAAAAATTTATAAAATTTAAATAGACCGCTAGATATAAACGAGCTTTTAATAATTTAAAATATTACTTTATAACTACTCTAATTCTTATTTACTTTAACCCTAACCTTAAATATACTATTAAAACCAACTTATCTAATTATATGCTAGGGGGAATATTATTACAATATAATAAGAATGGTAAACTATATCTAGTAACCTTTCTCTCCTAAAAACTCGCCCCTACTAAATTAAACTATAAGATATATAATAAGGAACTACTTATAATTATTAGATACTTTAAATAATGGCGTCCTAAGCTAAAAGGATTGTTATTTCTAATACGCGTGTTAATAGACTATAAGAACCTACAATACTTTATAACTATAAAACAATTAATACAGTACCAAATTTATTAGGCCAAATACCTCTTATAATTTAACTTTAAGATTATATATTAACTGGGTAAACTTAATTAAAAGCCTAACGCATTAATATAATAATTATAAGACTTATCTATAAATACTTTAGATAAATAGATTATAAATTAATTATAGATCTTACTGCCCTCTAAATGCTTTAAAAAACCTACATCCTATATTCCTAGATATAGAACTTAAAATAAATAAATTAGAAGTTAATAAATGGGAAATAGAAATTAATAAGCTAATAAAATACAAATATAAAAATAATATATATTATTATTCATTGCTTAACATCCAATTTAGATCCCTATTAGGCCCACGCGGACTACTCCTTATTTACATATAAGGAGAAAACTCTATTTAAGAAAACCCTATAATCTATCTCCCCGCCTTTTAGGACTCGCCTACTTAGCGCCTATAAGTTACCTATAGTGCTCTACTACCTTACTTTTTAACCTCCTTGGGAACTACTGCTGCTGTAATAAGCCTACGGACGCGCTAGTATTGCAAAATTAACTCTACTACTGTAGAGTTATTAGGGGGCGCCTAATACTCGCCCCTTTACCTTCTATTACCATTTCCTTTATAACCCAGAACTGGTTTAGTATATTTTAGCTAATAAGCCACTAAGTAACCGCCTTAAGACCTTTTTATATTAAGAGTAGTGTATTATAGTTCTCTATACCAGCTACTAAGAGTATTACTTCTTAGTTAGTGCGTAAGGGGCATAATAGTATTATATGTTTTAGTGTCTGTCTTAGCCAACTATATTTGCACCTTAGGCTACCTACTAGGATACTTACCTAGTAAAGCCAATCTTTTAGTCCTATTATTCCTATTCTTAAAAGTGTTGCCATTATATTTTCTGCCTTTGTTAGGCCTTCTTAGAGCCCTTAGGTACTTACCCCCTATAGTATTAACCATACTACGGCTTAGGTTCCTCTTACCTAAAATAGCCTCTATACCTTTAACTTCTATACACCTCTTTAATATTAGTCTAACCAGTATTATATTACGGTAGGTGGTTTCCTAGTACTCTTTTATACTCTACTTTAACTCCTTTCTCTCTCTTACTGTTATCTTTATTAGTTTCTTACACATCTCCCTTCCTCCTCTATATAGGCCTGGGCCCTAATATAGTACTATTCTTATTTTACTTTTTCTACCTGTTTCTCTAGTATATCTTCCCTACTTTAGGGTTATTAGTTTGTTCTCCTATAGGGCACCCTAGGGTCCCTCTATAGTTTATTTAAACGTGTTTTAATATACTTTATAACCTTAAAGTTACGCTCCCTTTACACCATTTATATTACAGCGGCTTTAATATATAATTATAGGGGGGGGGATATTAGCTTCCTTCTTAAGCAGTACTATAGCCGTTCGCTTATACCCACCTGTTATACTCTAGAGGCAGGCTATTTGGACCTTTTAGAGTGGTTTAAAAAGTAATTTAGGGGGGCCTTTTTTGGATTCTCCTATAGCCCAAATACTAGATCTATATATTATGGTTAGCTGGACAACTGCTGTGTATAATAGGCGTAACCTTTAAAAGCATGGACCCTATATAGAATTAACGATCCTAGATATTGCGATATACTATACTTAGCCCTTATAGGCCGCTTATAGCGTATATGCGCTCCACCGGAGCTTACTATCTACTTATATACCTAATACCCTTAGGCCTTAAACTGGTTAGCCCCTAAAGCCTTAGATATAGATTATATACTAGAGATCTATAGATTAGTTACGTTTTCTTATAAAGTAGATTAGCTGGTATTTCTCTAGTAAGAATTGGACTCTATGTTATCTTACCCATTTTATATAGGTGTTATAGGCTTTCTCTAGTGTTCTGCAGTTCTCTATAGCTATAGGCCTGTATATAATTAGGTTTATGTTATTAATAAAGCCTATCCCCTAGGTCGCCCCTTTCTTAAAGAAATTAAGTAGGTTGCTTATAAAGAAAAGAAAGAGTATAGGTAAGAGGGGTAATCCTTATAGTATTCCTATTATAACTATAATAGGGGGGCTCTAGTATCCGCTAAAGACTAATAATGTTTTTTTCTAGCCTGTAAACCCTTAAATAAATTATATAATCCATTCTAAAAAGCCCTTTGCCCTAAGGATATATAGGAGGCGCTTATAGGGTATATTATTATAGGCACCACTAATATTTAGGCTAAGCATTAATACTATAAAGTCCCTTCGCATTACCTATGCAGATTTAATGGTGGCGGCGAGTAACGTAAGTGCTAATAGTGTTAAGCGGTTCTTTCTTGCCCCTATTTAACTTTATAGTAGTAGGGCGTGTTCCTTAGCCGTATCTACTATATAGTCCGCTACTACCCTTTCTAAGATCTTGCTAAGGGTATTTTTTAAGGCAATAGGGCGGTAGCTTCCTAGGATTAAGTAATCTACTTTACCTTCTTTTTATAGGACAACCATTGTTATAGATCTTCTAAGTTATAGGTAGTAGCCTATAGTAAAGCACGCTCTAGCTATATCTATAAGCTAAAGTGCTATAAATAGTCCACAGGTCTTTAAGGCCTTATTTAGTATTCTATCTGGACCTAGTACTATATTATTTAAAAGGCGGCTAATAGTTCTAGCTATTTCCTCTATTATTATATTGCTGTTAATCTATAGGCAAGTTACTAATGTTTTACCTATAATATTACTAAGGTCTACTAAAGCCGGTTAAGGGAAGAACCTTTCTATAAGGATCTTTGCCTTTTTATTATTGTTGTTAGTGGCCTATAACTCCCCTACTCTTTATAGGGGTAGTAGATATAGGTCTTCTACTAAACGCCCTACCTTTTTCTTTACCTATTTTGCTATAGCCCAAAGGCCCTTATTATAGGGGAGGCTTAGGTTAAAAGTATACTTATTTATAAACTATCTCCAGTTATTCCTTACTTCTTTTTTTAGGGTATTCTTTAACTAGTTTCTTATGTCTTTATATTATCTCTTGTCTTTAGGATTATAGCTGTTTATATATTTCCTTCTTGCTTATTATTAGCTGGTAATAAAAACCGCGTATTATGCGGACTATATATATTGCGCGTAGGGGCCTAGTTTTAAGAGTAGGTAGTGCTCTTTTAGCCCATTTTTAATTACTGCCTAGATCCTTTTTAGTCTTTAGTTAATTTCCTTAGGGGTAGCTAATAAGCCTCGCTTATTTAGTACTAGGTAGATTTCCTCTAGGTCTTAAAGTTATTATTTAACTATATTAAGGAAACTATCTATCTTAAGCTTTCTTATTATGTATCTTTTACTATTTAGTTGCGCCTTAATATCTAGGTTTAGCTATATCTAGATAGGGATATGGTCTAAGGCAAGTACCTATTCTTCTTTAGAGTTATACCTTTTAAGTCTCTAGTATAGGCCTTTGTCCATAAATATAAGATTAATTATACCTTTAGCGGTGCCTTATTGCTATATAGTTACTCCTAGGGGGGTGGCTAGTTTAAGGCCCTAAATATCTATAGCTCTTAGTAGGCACTCTACCTATTATTTAGCAGCAATATAGATACCCCCCTACTATAGGTAGTGGAGGTTTATATCTCCTAATAGAATAAACTCCGTGCCTTTGGTTTCTAGTAAGCTTATTACTAATATAATATTCTCTATTTGTGGGACCCCTTTAGCCCTAGGGTTATACATATTAATAATTTATACTAGTCCCCTATATATCTAGATTATTATAACTATAATATCTAAGTTAACTGCCTGCTATAACTATAAGGATAGGCTAATAGCCTTACTAATTATAAAGCATATGTATATAGCTGCTTTTAGTTTATATAAGAGCTAAAATCCTTAGGGGCAGTATATTAATTATATATAGGTATTATAATACGGCTCTTATATAGTAAGGATATAGTATTTCTCTAGGTCTAGACTGTCTAGTAAGGGCCTTATAAGACGGTGGTTTATATTACCGCAGTTATACTATATAATAGATAGGTGGTAGACCCTTAGTAAAGGTCCTTTATCTTTCTTTTATTCCTTACTTCTTCTATTTCTACTTTCTCTAGGATTTTTAGAACTTCTATCTCTTATATCTACACCCTAGTTACTACTTGTTTTATATAGAGCTTTCTATTCCTATATCTTATATACCTACTAGCGCTTTTATATCTAAATTTATTATTATCTCTAGTTCTTCCGCTGGTCTTACTAGTTAGCTATATGCCCTTTATAGGTTAGCCGCGAATATTATATTTACCGCGTTAAGTCTAATTCTTAATTGTCCTGGTCTTAAGCTTGCTATAGCTGTCTATAGGGGTCTTCCTATAGGGCGTCCTCTCCCTTATATCCCCTATAACCCTTATATCCCTATTTAGTCTAATAATATCGCACGGCGTTACTTCTAGCCCGTTAAGGCTTAGGATAGCTGGCCTAGCCCCTTAGTATTAAAGATAGAAAACACTAAAAAGGTACTAGCGTCCCCCTAGCTTATTACCTATTATTTCTATTTATATAACCTAGCGTATAGTTATTCCTATAGCTATTAAGCCCTTACCTTCTATCTCCTATATTTAATATAATCTTCTCTCTCCCACGCCTTATATATGCTTTAGTAGCAGTTTATATATTTTATTTAGTCTTAATTTAAGCAGTGTCTTATATTATAGAGGCCTATATAGTAGCTATAGCACACCTATACTGCGTATATGGATTAGGTATATCCCTATTATATATAATAATAGCATTATTTTAGGCGTAGTCTATGGTTATAAAGCCTTATATTATATATAAGGCCATTTATAATTATTCCTTTTTAAATAAGAAGTTTTTGCATTTCTAGTATAAGTATGCTAACAATAAGGGAGCTATATATTTAACTAGCATCTTCCTAGCAAGTCTTTAGCGACCCTTATATCCTCTTATTATTTTTATTATATACTTAGTTTACATTTTCCTATTAGAGCTATTAGATTTAGGTAATCTTAAGTCCTAATATAAGGCGTTCTGTTTATCTTACTATTTTCTATATAATTGCTATATTGTCTACCTAGCGTCCCTTTTCTACCCTAAGGCTTATAGAAACTACTAGGACTTTAACTAGGTAATCCTTACAAAGTACCTTTATACTAATATATTCTCCTAGCCTATCCTCTACCCTTACGGCTCGTTACTTTACCTATTAGTTTTTTAGGGTAACTCTAATATCTCCACTCCTAAGGTGTTAGACTATAATAGCATTATAGACCTCTTTATAAATCTCTATAAAGACTTCTATTTCTAATTATCCCCTAAGCCCCTCTACTTTTTCTATATTTAGTTATATTATAATTATATACCCAGTTATTATCTTAAGGGGGGTAGGTTCCCTATGCTATAAAAGCGTAGCTATAGCGGCCTAGGTATAGTTTACTAGTAAAGGGGAGTTTTATTATTATTATTCATTGCTTAACGTCCAATTTGGATCCCTGTTGGGCCCACGCGGACTACTCCTTATATATATATAGGGAGAAAACTCTATTTAAGAAAACCCCGTAATCCGTCTCCCCGCCTTTTAGGGCTCGCTTATAAGTCGCCTATAAGTCACTAGTGGTGCTCTACTACCTTACTTTTTAACCTCCTTAGGAACTACTACTGCCGTAATAAACCTATAGACGCGCTAGTATTACACACTATACTCTACTCCTATAGAGTTATTAGGGGGCGCCTATTACTTACCCCTTTACCTTCTATTACTATTTCCTTTGCAACCCAGAACTGGTCTAGCATATTTTAGCTAATAAGCCACCAGGTAGCCGCCTTAAGGCCTTTCTATATTAAGAGCAGTGTATTATAGTTTTCTATGCTAGCTGCTAAGAGCATTACTTCTTGGCTAGTGCGTAAGGAGCATAACAATATTACGTATTTTAGTGTCTGTTTTAGCTAGCTATATTTACACCTTAGGCTACCTACTAGAACACCTACCCAGTAAAGCTAATCTTTTAGTCCTATTATTCCTATCCTTAAGAGTGTTGCCATTGTATTTTCTACCTTTATTAGGCCCTCTTAGAGCCCTTAGGTATTTACCCCCTATAGTATTACCTATACTATAGCTTGGGTTCCCCTTGCCTAAGTCTGCCTCTATACCTTTAACTCCTATTTATCTCTTTAGCGTCAGTCCAACCAGTATTATATTACGGTAGATGGTTTTCCAGTACTCTTTTATGCTCTACTTTAGCTCCTTTCTCTCCCTTGCTGTTATCTTTACTAGCCTCTTACGCGTCTCCCTTCCTCCTCTATATAGGCCTAGGTCCTAGCGCCGTACTATTCTTCTTCTACTTTCTCTACCTGTTTTCCTAATATATCTTCCCTACTTTGGGGTTATTGGTTCCTTCTCCTATAGGGCACCCTAGGGTCCCTCTATAGTTTGTTTAAGCGTGTCTTAATATACTTTATAACGTTAAAGTTGCGTTCCTTTTGTACCCTTTGTATTATATTGGCTTCAATATATAGTTATAGGGGGGGAATATTGGCTTCCTTCTCAAGTAGTGCTATAGCCGTTCGCTTATACCCGCCTGTTATACTCCTAAGGTAGGCTATTTGGACCTTTTAGAGTGGTTTAAAAAGTAATTTAGGGGGGCCTTTTTTGGTTTCTCCAGTGGCCTAAATACTAGATCTATATATTATAGTTAGCCAGACAACTGCTATATATAGTAGGCGTAACCTCTAGAAGCATAGACCCTATATAGAATTAACAATCCTAGATATGGCGATATACTATACTTAGCCCTTACGGGCCGCTTACGCCGTATATACACTCCAGTGGAGCTTACTATCTACCCACACTCTTAATACCCTTAGGCCTTGAACCAGTTGACCCCCAAAGCCTTAGATATGGATTATATGCTAAAGATCTGCAGATTAGTTACATTTTCTTATAAAATGGATTAGCTGGTATTTCTCTAGTAAGAATTAGACTCTATATCGTCTTGCCTATTTTATATAGGTGTTATGGGCTTTCTCTAGTGTCCTACAGTTCTCTATAGCTATTGGCCTATATATAATTAGGTTTGTATTATTAACAAAGCCTATCCCCTAGGTCGCCCCCCCCTTAAAGGTATTAAGCAGGTTGCTTATAAAGAAGAGGAAGAGTATAGGCAATAGAGGTAATCCTTATAGTATTCCTGTTACAACTATAATAGGGGGGCTTTAGTATCTGCTAAAGACTAATAATATTTCTTTCTAGCCTATAAATCCTTAAATAAATTAAATAATCCATTCTGGGAAGCCCTTTGCCCTAAGGATATATAGGAGACGCTTATAGGGTATATTATCGTAGGCGTCACTAATATCTAGGCTAAGTATTAATACTATAAAGTCCTTTCGCATAGCCCATGCAGTTTTAATAGTAGCAGCGAGTAATATAAATGCTAATAGCGTTAAGCGATTCTTTCTTATCCCCATTTGGATTTGTGGTAGTAGGGCATATTCCTCTACCATATCTACTATATAGTCCGCTATAACCTTTTCTAAGATCTTGCTTAGGGTGTTTTCTAAGGCAATAGGGCGGTAGCTTCCTGGGATTAAGTAGTCTGCTTTGCCTTCTTAGGGAAGTTTTATTAATTTTTAATTTTGCTTAGCTATTAAAGGATTTAATTAAGGGTCTACTAGAGGGGCGCCTAAGGTTTATTAGACTAGTAGAGCTATTTTACTAGCTATATAAGTTTATTATAACTAATAGTTACTCCCCTATAATTCTAGGTATTAGACGCGTCTAATAGGCTTTATATTTTATTAAATGCCTTCTTAATAGAGGTATTTCTACTTTATAATATAGTGTTCGCCTATCTTTATTATAGAGGGCTATTGCTAGGCGTGGTTCTAGCGGTCGCGCGCAAGTATATACCACCGTCATTTAATATATAACCCCCCTATAATATATATATCTTAGGGGGATTCTCTAGGTGTTTTTTAGGGTTCTTTTAGTTAGTTTTGGTCTTTTTAGGCTAGTTATAGTAAGAGCTTCTTAATTTAGTATACTAAGGGTTAAAAAAGTTATTTAAGCTAGAAGTTCTAAGAATAATATATAGATAATTAATATAATAAAAGCAATTTAAATAGAAAAATAATAGTATAAGGATATTATACTCGCTAAATACAAAATTTAAAATAATTAATTGTACTATTAATAGAAGATAGTAGTCCTGAATTCTAAACCTTTATAATTTAAGATACTTAAATTTATATATAATTCCTCTATAGTAGGATATCCTAGCTATATAAAGACTTATAAAATTATTTAACGAGTATATTACTGGCCTATAATATATAACTATATATAAAAATAGAGCTCTTGCTATACTTAGCCCAAAAAGACTAAAACCAACTAAAAAGAACCCTAAAAAATACCTAGAGAATCCCCCTAAGATGCCTACATCGCAGGGGAGGCATATGTTAAACGACAGTAGTTTATACTTACATGCGACCGCCAGAACCACGCCTAGTAATAGCCCTCTATAATAAGAACAGGCGAATACTATACTATAAAGTAGAAATACCTCTATTAAGAAGATATCTAATAAAATATAAAGCCTATTAGACGTGTCTAGTATCCATAATTATAGGGGAGTAACCGTTAGCTATAATAAACTAATATTATTATTATTATTCATTACTTAATGTCCGATTTAGATCCCTATTAGGCCCACGCGGACTACTCCTTATATACATATAGGGAGAAAACTCTATTTAAGAAAACCCTATAATCCATCTCCCCGCCTTTTAGGGCTCGCTTACAAGTCGCCTATAAGTCACCAGTAGTGCTCTACTACCTTACTTTTTAACCTTTTTAGGAACTACTGCTGCCGTAACAAACCTACAGACGCGCTAGTATTACACACTATACTCTACTCCTATAGAGTTATTAGGGGGCACCTATTACTCGCCCCTTTGCTTTCTATTGCTATTTCCTTTACAACCCAGAACTGGTCTAGCATATTTTGGCTAATAAGCCACCAGGTAGCCACCTTAAGGCCTTTCTATATTAAGAGCAGTGTATTATAGTTTTCTATGCCAACTACTAAGAGCATTGCTTCTTAGCTGGTGCGTAAGGGGCATAATAGTATTACGTGTTTTAGTATCTATCTTAGCCAGCTATATTTACACCTTAGGCTACCTACTAGAACACCTACCCAGTAAAGCCAATCTTTTAGTCCTATTATTCCTATCCTTAAGAGTGTTGCTATTATATTTTCTGCCTTTATTAGGCCCTCTTAGAGCCCTTAGGTATTTACCCCCTATAGTATTACCTATACTACGGCTTAGGTTCC
>Ga0307507_10003182_pt1 | contig 32523 bp, 3 predicted proteins | sample 7_EM_MG_FD_207223 | JGI IMG/M metagenome (GOLD analysis project Ga0307507, IMG submission 207223) | Populus trichocarpa ectomycorrhiza microbial communities from riparian zone in the Pacific Northwest, United States - 7_EM | ecosystem: Host-associated > Plants > Roots > Unclassified | place... | reverse complement strand
GTGCCAGGTACAAGGTATAAATAGGGGTTGTAGGGGAACGTGCGTAGGTGTCTCGGGACGAACGTGAGCACGGGTCAAGAACGTCAAAGACGCGCAGAGACGTGAGAACGAGTGAGTCCCGTGACACGCATTGACCACCGAGACCCCTAACTATTTAATTATATAATTCTCTTATTATTTCTTTCTCTTCTTTACGTAATATCTTGTACTCTGCAAGAGCTATATACCCTTAGATTTAGATAAAATTTATATTATTCCTTTAAATCTATAAGGGTATGAAGAGGCTTTAGGGAAAATTTAAAGGAATAATATAAATTCTATCTAAATTTAAGGATATATAGCTCTTATAAAGTTTAAGACGTTATATAAAGAAGAGAAAGAAATAACGAGAGAATTATATAATTAAATAGTTAGGGGTCTTGGTGGTTAATGCGTGCGTATATACGCATGCGGTCTTTAACGAACTTTGGTAGAATTTAATTAATCTAGTAAAACTTAGCAGAAGTCAATTAAGCTAGCAGAATTTAGTAGAATTTGGTTAAAGCGTTGGAATTTATCTATTAAGTGTTTTACTAAGACATTCCTACTATAACTAGGCTAGTCCCGTTATATATATTAATGTATAAAAAAACCCTAATAGAGGGAAAACCTAAGTATATCCTTTTAGCTAGTTTTATACACTCTATCTTTACCTAGCCTATTATATCTTTATAATAAGCCTACCTTATATACTATGCTTTTAAGATATTTTAGAAGGTCTAGGGTAGTAGTAAAAGGGTCTAGTAATTTGCTTATATACCACCTTTAATTAAATAGGGGTACTTGAACCTTAAGGGGCTAAAAAGGGGCGTATATATAGATATCCTTTTATTAGATCTTATATACTATCTAAAACTACTAAAAAGCCTCTTAGTTTATAAGCCATTATACTATTATATATAAGCCCCTACTTATAAAAAGTATTTAGGTAATATTATTTATACCTACTTTAGTAATATTTAGTTTTTTACTATATAGCTCTTGTAAAAAATAAGATATTATATAAAGAAGAGAAAGGAATAACAAGAGAATCTTATAATTTAGTAGTTAGGGTCTTGGTGGTTACGCGTGCATATATATATACGCGGTCTTCGATAAACTTTGGTAAAATTTAATTAATCTAGTAGAACTTAGCAGAAGTTAATTAAACTAGCAGAATTTAGCAGAATTTAATTAAAGCGTTAGAATTCTTCTGTTAAGTGTTTTATTAAGACGTTTCTACTGTAACTAGGCTAATCCCATTATATTTACGCGTAGTTATCTTTTTTTTATTACCAATAGCTATCTCTTATAAGTATCCTATATTTTTACGTTTTACAATTTTCAAATTAATATTTTTATTTCCTTTTAAGTTAAAAGGAGAGTTACTTTACTTTAAGAAACCGTGGTTAAGTATACTGGAGGTTAAAGTTAAGCATTTATTTAAGTCTTGTCTATTCTTTTAAAAATTGGTAATATTATTGTTATTGTTATATAAAAGTCTTGGCAAAGAAAATCTGACCAATTAGATAACTTTAACTGTATAGTCGAAGTTTTAGGATATCTTAAGACTTTATATAACGATACTTTTAATTTATCTTTTTTTGTAAATGCCATAAGATCTTATTTTAACTTTCTATTACCTTGCCTTGCTTAAGTTATACACGCCCATTTACTTTTCTCTCGCATTAAAGAAGGCGCTATTATAACTATTCTCTTAAGATACTATCTACGCCCATTACGCACGCGAAGTTTTACTATAAAAATGTTTGGAAATATAGAACTCCGCTTAAAAGGAAAGGCACCGCCCCTACTCCCTACTATCTAGCTAATGGCTCTTATATACTAAGGAAAGGCGTAGATAATAGAAGTTATCCTTAAAGCAGCCTAAAGCCGCCTAGTTAATTAGCGCGTAACTATCTATTACGGTTTAATATAGGTTATTATAAACTAAGAGCACAATGTAGTTAAAGCTGCGAAGAATGCAATAATTGAGATTGAAAAGGATGGCGAGTTTAAAGAAAACTTAGGAAATAAGGAGTGGAATAATACCTTTATAGACATTAGAAAGCTGTTTAAGATTACTTATAAAGTTAATAAAATCAAGATAGTATGGGATATAGTTAAGAAGTAATAGGGAGAGAAGCATTTAAAAGGCCTTTGTAAGTTCTTCTATATATATTACACGCTAAAAAGCATCCGTATCTTTAATAATTAGGCATTAAAGAGCCTAATCTCTAGGGTAGATGTGTTAGAAATGGTCAATAACGCAATATTAAATCGCTTGGAACTCTCAAAGGCTAGAATCTTAAGGACTCTATAACCAACACCCTTAGATTTCCTTACTACTTACAAATTTGGACTAGAAGTTAATAAGAAGCTAGTTAAGAAATAGAAACTCGCCTATTATCTAAGCCAAGGCTATAAGCTTTTGGTGCTAGCCTTAACTATTAAAACTAATAAAGAGGAGTCTGTACTAGAACTGGTTACCCTAGCACCTTAATTGTTACCTTTTAAGGAAATTAAAGGTTTAAGTGCAAAGATGCTGTATATTTCGTTTCTATTTAGAGGCAAGGTCCTAGAAGCTAAAGAAGAAAACTTAGAATCTAATAAATCTACGTCTTTAGAAGATGTCCTTGTTACTAGCTCCCCGTAGAAATATACGGCCAGAAAGGTTTCTAAGAAATCTTTTAGAAAGAAGCTAAAGATAGGGCCTGCGGAACCTTTAGCTTTTAGTAAAGTTAATTGAAAAAAGGGAAAGGTAGCTATAATTACTAAAGCTAATAGGGAGGTAGTTATTAGGAAACCACGGCCAAAGTAAAATGTAAAATATTTATATTATTCTAAGACGCTAGTTAAACTAATAGAGGCCCTTAATTTAAAGAAAGAGCCAGAAGACAGTATCTTGTTTATTTTATAATAGTTTATTATAGCCTAGTAGGGAAATATAACGGAAGTCCGCGTGTTATACTAAATACATTTTCAGAAAATGGCAGGATTGTTAGGACTAGATGCTAGTATTTCTTTTATAAATTTATACTTATAAATCCACTCGGTCTCTAAGAACTATAATACTATTAATATTCTTTAAACGGCTAAAAGCTTATACTACTGGTTTAAAAGGGATAGTTGTCCTAAGTATACAAACAATATCCTTAGGGTTTACGCTTATTCTGCTATACGGCCTAGCGAGTACTAAGTAGATTATATAGGGTTAAGGAAGCTTATACTAGGTTTAAAAGGGAAACGTAAATAGGACTTACTTAAAATCCACTATACCGATTTATTTAAATGGTGAGAAGATACTAGAATTCTAGACATTTTTAAGGAAGAATTTAGCATATATGCGCACTATTTATATAAGACCACTAGAGAGAAAAAAGACGGTATCCTTTAAACTATATACCATTTCTTACTGCAGTAGGTAGTTTAGATGGATTTAGAGCATTACCGGTATATAGTGGCCTTACGCACTAATAGAGCTACTTATTTTATTATATATCCAAGCTACGCACTCCGGTTTCTTAATAGCTATCTCCCTAAAAAATGGAACTTGGAAATTGATCTTCTCTAGGTATATAAAAGAGGACTAAATTCTAGAGAAAGCTGGCTTCGTTTTTATATTTCCTTAGTTAATAAAGGAAGTTAGTCTTATATAAAGCTTCTGCCTAGAATGCATTAGTATATACCGGAATAGGTAGGCTTACTTTAAGAGTATGGGGAGCTTAATAGTAGAGGGCGTATTAAGAATATGGAAACGGCCTGGACTAAAGCTAATACTAAAAAGTTTAAGCTTAACTAGATGCCCATTCTACTAAAAACTGGTAAAGTATAGTTTATAAGAGCTACTGTTGTATAAAGAGCCTCTTAAGCAATATTAAGCCGCTTAATTATTATACTAGACTTAATCGCAATCCTACCAAACATAAAGAGATTGGATATCCCTAAGCTTAAGAGTTAGTAGGCGGTTATATAGATAAATCTAAACGCTTTTCCCTTAGTATTAACCCCTGCTAGCGAACCTGTTAGTAATGTTCCTCTATATAAGTTCCCGGCCTATATATAGTTGTAGACAAAGAGTGCTCTTTTAAACGCTTTAGTTGGGAGACTTTATAGAACGACCCCTAAGTAAGAGAAAAGTAACAGTTAATCCTAGATCCTACCTTAAATAATAAATATAAGTTATTTTGGGAGAGACATAGGACGCGTATTACTGAGACTATTTGTAAGAACTTTAAAGACCTAGAGGCGCTTAAGTAAGAAGTATTTAGGGCGAAGTCTTATTTTTTAATAAAAGAATAAGGGCATAGGCGTTCTATAGATAACCTAGAATACCCTAAAGACCTAGCCCTAAACCTAAAATATAAAAGCTACCTAGTTAGAATAACTTCCAGCGCTCCCCCGCTAACCGATTATAGTTCTAAAGGCTACTCTAAAAGCAAGGGTAGAGCTATTACGCTATAGGACGCTAGGACTGCTGCTCTAAACCATAGTCCTAATATCTTTAATAATAAAGTAACGCCTATAGAAGTCGACCGGGAGCTAAGGAATATAAGTAAGCTTTAAGGAGATAGCTTCTAAAGTGCTATTTCTAAATATTTACTGGCATTTATTAATGCTCTAAGAAACACTAAAGAACTAATAGCATTAAGTCGTCCAATGCCTTTACTAATTTCGGAAGTTACTTTAGAAGTACCCTCTAAATTTAGGACCTTGATTAGTTACCTTTTAGATAAAAGAATAGCCGAAGTTTATATTGACCTTAAGGTAACCTAGGTGCTGCTTTAGAAGAGTAAGGAATTGATTTAAACGTTCTTCTATCTCCTGTATAGAAGAGGATGTAGGCGGAAATGGATATAGTCTATATAAGGGTGTCCTCGAAACTCTAAATTAGTGCTATAGGTATATAGGATAATATAAGTATAGAGCTTAAGGTAGAAGGCGTAGTGGATATAGAGAATATGGACGAAGTGGAGGCGATAATTAAGGGAGTATGGATAGCTTTGGATAAGTTGGAAGAGTATTAGGCATTAGGGTATCTTCTTTTTTTAGGGCATTTATTACCTACTAAAGGAGATATAAGGAAACGTTAGGGGACAACGTTTTAGGTAGGAGAGGTAATATAGTGGTATTAAATGTCCCTTGGTTATTTTAGCTCGTTTTCTTATTACATATATAAGGGTTAAGGCTATATATTTTATAGAAAGAGCTTAGGTTTTAACCTAACCCCTATACCTTAACTTAATACAATTCTCTTCTACCCTCTACTTATTCTATAACTTCTCTAGTATAATTTATATTGTTTTATTCTTATTTACAATACTTAATTAAGTATTATCTTTTAGTATTATAGTATTGTTATAGACCCAGTTAGGGGCTCGGCTAAAGCCTTAGCGCTATATATATAGATATATCCTTTCCTCGACCTTCTTTTAGTCCTTATTTTGGAATTTTAGTTTACTGGCCACTAATAAATTCCCGTTCCGTTAACCAAGCCTTTATATTTAATATTAGACTATTATAGAGTAAGTATATGTGACGATAATATATAATAAGGTAGATATTATTAAGCTATATATATAAACTATATAATAAAGTCAAGACCTTACGTAAGAAAAGAAAGTAAGAAAATAGAGGGAAAAGGTATATATTATTAACTTAGCTACTTAGTTAATACGTATATGGGGTAGAATTAGATTTAGCAGTAATTCTAGCAAAACTTAGCAAGATTTGGCGGACTTGGTAGAACATAGCAGAATGTGGTAAAATATAGTAGATTGTGGTAGATTGCGGTAGATTACGGTCTCGTAATCGGTCTCTAATTACTAAGTTAGTGGAAATAGATAGATATATATAAGGTATTACGGGGGTGTTCTATAATATAGGTCTTGCCCTTTTATACTACTAACTTAATAATTAAAGACTAACTATTAAACCATAATCTACTACAGTTTACCATTTTCTACTATAACCTACTATTTCTACTAAATTTTACTAAATTTTACTAGAACTACTACCTAATATTTATAACGGCTTGTAGAAATATCTCTAAACTAAAGCTTGTGGATTGCCATCTAGTAAAGATACTAAGCTAAAGAGAAGAAAAGAAGGGGGTCGCTAGGACTATAGTAAACAATTATAAAGGGACAGTCGCTAAGGCGCTAGCAGTAAGCGAGCCAATTATAGGTTGGCAGAGTATGGCAGTAGTATAGTAGAATTTGGTAGGTAATGCGCTCTAGGACCGTTATAATATTATGGATTAAATAAATACCCCTAAACTAAAGCTTAAACGAATACTATATTATAAAGATACTAAGCTAAAAATAAAGAAAGGGGGGTTTCTAGGGCTAATATAAATAAATATATAAACTAATCGCTAAGGCACTAGTAGTAAGTAAGCTAATTATAAGATTAGTAAAATATACTAGTATTATAGTAGAATTTAGTAGATAATATACCCTAGCGCCGTTATACCTAAATTCTATTCTACCCTATATATAGTATAATACCTATTATTATAGCACTGTTATAGACCCTAGTTAGGGGCTTGGCCAAGCCTTAGTGCTATATATATAGATATGTTTTTTTCTTAACCTTCTTCTAATCCTTGTCCCAAAATTCTCGTTTACTAGCTACTAATAGATTCTGTTTTTTTTACTAAGCTTATATACCTATTAACCTAGCAATTCAGTAAATAATATATACTAATTATAAAGTAGGTATAAGCTAGGGTATAATATACTAAACGGGGTAGTAACTAAGAGGGCTATATATATATAACTATATATAGTTAATATAAAAATATTTAGCTAAAGAATAAAAGACTTTATATATTAGGTATAAGGTATAAATAGTGGTTATAGGGGAACGTATATAGATATTATAGGACGAATATAAGTATAGGTTGAGAACGTTAAAATAGGTTAGGGACGTAAGAACGAGTAAGTCCTATAATAATACCCCTTTTTTCTATTTTCTACTTTCTTTTCTTATATAATGTCTTAACTTTATTATATAGTTTATATATATAGCTTAATGATATCTACTTCGTTATATATTATTATCGCTTATACTTACTTTATAGTCGGTCTCTAATTACTAAGTTAGTAAAAATTGTAACAGTTCATCAGCATTACGCTAAGACATGAGACCGTCGCCTAAGAGGCTCCGAGACACAATCGACGCCACCCTCGTATGTCTCGGATACGGTCAAATATTAAGTCATAGACTACTAAGTTCCGGGTCTACTTTCATGTATTTAGTTCACTTGATTTCCATAGATTTAGAATTAAGTTGTTCTTTTAATACCCACACTTGCACTGTTACAGTTATAAGTCCGGATTGCACTACCTACTAAACCAATTAATCTACTACCTTATTTACGAAGTTACTACTTCTACCACCTTTGCAAGTGTCTTAAGCTTCTTCACCTACTAAATAAACGGACGGTCGCACCTGACCGACAAACGTACCCAATAGATAAACGAACTGGCGAATTAAATCAAAAGCTCGAAATGTTAAAATAAGGTTTCGCTAAGATGCTAATCTAGGACCCTGCTTAACCTATTAAATTCTAAAAATAATAACCAATATAGATGGACCTTATTTAAAATTTAACCTTATCCTTAAAAGGCCATCTAATTAGATACAATGGTTCTTTATTATTTAAGATACTGCTAAAACAAACCACGTATAGCAGTACATCAACCTATTAAAGAAGAAAGACAAGCTTCCGAAGCTAGAACCTCCAAATCGGCCTATACCAAGAGACGTGCTTCCTACTGCTATATTAATAGCCAAGCTAGATCCAAACCAACTTATTGCCTATAATTAACTATATGCGGAATACAAGGACGACCTCCGCGTGCACTAGAAGCAAGAGCAAGCCATAAATAATATTAGCAATTATATTGTCTGCACGACGTTAGTAGCCTACCTCCCTCTTATTAAAGACCTCAGAACAGTATATAAACGCCTTTAAGAGTTAAAGACTGTACTCGCCCCTACCACCTTAGGTTAAAAGCGCGATATCCTAAATTAATACACAGCTCTTAAAGCCTATAACAAAAAGCAGAGTATTAAAAAATGGTTAAACAACTAGAGGAGCGTCTATAAGCTAGCAAAGGAATTGGAGCTTCTAGATGTATAGGGATTTAGGCCCCACTATAATTTTATATAAGCTATTAAAGCCATCTCTTCTAGTTTTGTAGAAGCACTAGAAGTAGACCTAATTAGAAAAGGACAAAAAGACAAAAAAGCCCCATCCATTATTGACCTCATTAAGGAATTTAAGGAGCACTACCGCATGCAGTAAGTATCGTCTACCTTAACTGCCAATAACTCTGCATTTGCAACCCTTTAAAATAATTCCAATTCAGACTCTAACGGCAATTCCAATTCTAACAGCAATTTAAATTTAAACTCAAGATGGAACAAGGAATGCATATACGGCATTATACATCGGTTTAACAACTGCTATTACATTGCTAAGCACAAGTGCCCTTAAGGATGGAGACCAAGGGCAGATATCTAGAAGAAAGTAGACGAAGCTATCTTATCTACACCTTAAATTAAACGCATCGTCAACCGAATCTAAAAAAGAGAACAAAAAGTAAAAGAGAACAATTAAAATATAGAATCTATAATTAATTTTAATTCTAAAACCCCACCTTCTACTAAACCAACTAGCTATGCTGCCGTGTTTAGTACTAGTTAAATTCCTTTCAAACTCTAGAATACCTGGATACTTAACCCTGGTGCAGATACCCACGTCTGCAATAATAAAGAAGACTTTACCTTCTTATACCTAGTAGCAAAAGACGACTACCTAATTACTAGTAGAAATTTCGTGAAAATTTAAGCCTATAGAATAGTAACTATTACTATTAATACACCTACTAGGAAGTTAAAAATGAAGCTATCCTATATAGCACTAGCACCTACCTTTTTTATAAATATTATAGCACTCTTAAGAGCTACTAATAACGACATCTATTTTAACTTAGGATGAAATGTGCTATACTATCTAGCAACTGGTAAAATAGTCTGCTATATAAAACAACTAGGGGGCTACTAGGCACTAATGCACAGAGAGCCTAAAATACCCTAGACTTAACAACTTAATTAACCTTCTTAATAGAAAATTTTAACTAAGCCAAATGGCCCATAAACCAATCAGAGCCACAGCTACAAGATGGTATAAGATACTTGGGTATGTAGGACCTAATGCTATTACACAGCTTCCTAAGTATGTTATTGGCGCAGAGCTAACTAAATTTAAAACTAATAAATAAGCACCGCTTAAAATCAAATATAAAGTTTGCTTATTAGTAAAGCACATACAGCAGATCTCTTAAAGATAAGAACACGAATTTCTAGCCACTTAACCATTTAAACAGCTAGTGTTTAATATTATCTACCTCTGTAAGGGGACTTTGTAGATAGGGGGCTATAAGGACACGATTGTGGAACAGGATAGATTGGTAAGAGAGACGAATTCTTGAGGAGGTAAGGCCTCTGGGATCGTGGAGACTATATACTACGGGCACGTGCCTCTGGCACGTGACCGGCGACCATCCGAGGGGCGTCTGGAGGTTGTCCTGAAGGCAACCCGAGGTGTCCGCAATAATATCCCTTACATTGCCCCCCCCCTTCTTGTGGTTGGCCCCCGATTGCTATTACCTTATAGTAGGGAGATTATAAGGGCTCGTCCTAAAGGGGGTTTGGAGAGATATTGGTAAGCCGCTGTATATTATCTATCTATCTAACCCCTACTTTGAACTCCTGAAAACCTTAATAAGGAAAAAATATAACTAGAGAAAAGACGCGAGGATTGCTAGGAGACCCCTTAGAAGCCTACTGGAAACGTGCTGGTGACTACCTAAGCTGACCTAAGGATTTTTATGCAACTCTACTTCTAAGCCTTTATACCGGTCTGCAATTAATCGCGAGTGTTATAGGCAATTTGGTGTTCCTAATATGGTTCCATAGGACCTTTTGGTATAAGATTTAACGTACAGAGCCTTAGCTTGCCGTTGTCTTTAACCTTTAAGATATTAATCTATAATCCTTTCTTATTGGTTCTGTGCTATATATTTGGCGTAGCTCTACTACCTAGTAAATAGAAGGGATACTTTGCAATAGCGCCTCTAGCTATTATACGATTTGTTAAGAACGTCTATAACATTATTCTTTAATACCATAGTATTGTTTAGGTATAATTTTACCTATATACGTCTGTAATTGACATCTTAATTGCCTTCCCTAGCCGCGTAATTAGTTTTTGTAAGGAAGTAATGACTAAATGGCTTATACGCGTGTTTCCTTCCTTCTGAATTGCGCTATTGTAACAGAGTTATATCGGCAAGGTTGCGGCTATTTACCGGAAGGGTATTGGGAGGTAAAGTATAGAGACACCTTGCTTATTAAGCTGCTCCTTTTCTTTAACACCTTACTTCCCATTATCGCCCTTCGTCCAAATTTGGACGTATCTTTGATATATTATTAAGATTTTCTTTTTTTCCATTATTAATTTAATATGCCTCTTTATTCTCCTACTAACTGCTCTTCTAATCTAATTCTATAGCGTATTCTGGCCCTACTGCTGTATATAGAACCCTAACCTCCGCTGACCTGTAACTGGTACTGGTCCTACCTAAATAAGTTTATATGTACGTTCTTAAAAGACTAGAAGTCTAATAAGAAGATTTTAGATGCTTATAATAAGACCTACTATATAAGGTCTAACACCTTTAGTCCTTATAATTGATGTATGCGTACTAAGAGCGGTAGTTGCGTTAAGGTAAGCTTTCCTATCCTTAATAGGTTTTTATTGCTAACTTTAGGCTTTAATATAGCCTGGGCCTAAGTGGCGACGATCCTTTAATGTTCTTAACTACTATATTGCCCAGGCTCTCTTTTATTCCAGCGCTAACGCTAAATATCTGGGTTGAATTTAAGACTATACCACAGCTATCTACACCGCCTATAATTTTTAGCAAGCTAGCCAGTAACGCCTAATAAGGGAGCAAGGTTGGTATACTAAGGATAGGGTAAGGGATGGGGGTAATAAGAAGAAGGTCGCCGTTTACCATAAGAAGGAGTTCGCGCATACGTGTTAAGTTTTAAAAGAGCACAATATAATGCGGTATTAGGTAGGTTACCCTTTAGGTACCTAGCGGATAGGTAACTAACAATTGCTATAGCAAGGTTTTGGTGGTTCTAGTCTTTGCTAGCCAGCTAACGTCTCTGTTTATTCTGGGCTTGAGCGTGTCTTTATTAACTATAAGCTTACGCCTTAAGAACTTTATTGGTACTGGTTTGGGCCTAATATTAGTGTTAAGCGTTTAAGGATCTCTGCTCTATCTATACCTTATTGGCCTGCCCCTGTTTTTATACCTGTCTATACTCCTATTAAGGGATCTAGATCTGGATCTTATTTCTATTAGCCATTACTTAGTAGGCTAATAGATACTAATCCTGCACTTGGGGATAAGGCATAGTGGCTTTTAATTTAGGTATTTGGGATTAATTCTTATATATAGTAGTAATTGGGAAGGCCTTATAAAGCATTTGGGAAGGTATAGGAACACTATTCCTAATATAGACTAATAAATGGGAATATAATTCTAGTAAAATACCCTATTAATTCTATGCTATATACGTAAAAAGGCTGAGGACCTGTCCTGCCTTAGGCCGTAGCCCTAATTAATCTTTATGGTTTCCAGAGCTTGTCCGTTCTATATCCAATTTGACCTATTTACTCTTTAGGGCCTCTCTTGGCCTACTACGAGCTTTCTTTATAGGTTGCGATAACACTATAGTATTAGAGCGCTTTCTATAATTTGTAGATTGTAGACCTTAGTCCTAATATTCTTTTAGAATATCTTTATAATAATTAAGGTGATCCTCTGGTTCCTATATAGAGTTCTTAGTAGGCTAGGCTAGCTATTTAACTTTATATTAAAGCTTGTTCTTAACAGACTTATAGCGTAGTATAGCTTTAACCTTATACCGCTCGCCCACTACTTTAGGGTATTCAATTGGGCCTAGACGGAAGTTCTTTTTTAGTAGTGGTCTGTGCTATGGCTCTAGTAGATTTATATAAAATACTGGATGTATATAGGCTATGGATGGGGGTAGCTAAAGATAGTAGGCTAGCTTGCTAATTTATTTCTTAATTTAGAAGGGACCTAGGTATCTTATATTAAGCTTCTTTAATAGTTAATACGTTTTAATATTTGTTAAATGTAATAGAACCTTATTACCTATGCTAAAATGCTTATCCTAGTGTTTATGGTTATACTAAAGTCTCTACTGCTCTTGCGCATCTTATAGGCTCTACTTTATATGCTTTTATTACTTCTTCTATTCCTTAAGGTATCCTTATACTCTCTAGTGGATGTCTTTAGACTTCCCAGTAGGATCCTATAATTAATTATACGGCCTTAGCTAGTGATTATTGGGTATACTATTAAATCCTAATAGTTAGACACTATAGGCAATCTGGATTAGTGCAAACTAATACGATATATATTATTTTAAGTTATAAGTGTACTCCGTATACGGAAGTAGCTCGCACTAATTGTCTTACTAGTAGTTTAAATATATTTATAGATATAACTCCAGTTCCTAGTTCTAGCGTTCCGTTTGCCTATCTATCTATAGGTGGAAAGTCATACTATAACGGTAGTCTATCTTTAAATAAAAGCATAAATCTAACCAGTACTGGCTTATAACGACGCTGCCCCTATTAGTGATAATAGAGTATAGTTAATTTACTTTAAGAAAGCATTTCTCCTTAATTAGGTTTGTAAGCGCTTATACGTTAATTATCTTGTTAATAGGAAGGTATTAGATATACTTTAAAAACCTATTAATAAGTACTAGGACCGAATTGTATATTCGCCCTTACCTATCTTTTAAGGGCGGGAGATCCGTAATAAAATCTATAGCGTAATATTGTTATAGCTTACTAGTGGGGGGAACTGATTTAAGTAAACCCCATAGCTTATGCCTTTGGATTTTATATACTTAATACTTTTTATAGTAGCTAATATACTCCTTTACTTCCTGCTTAAGCTTTAACTAGTAGTATTTGCGTTAAAGTAATTCCACTGTCTTAACTTAACCATAGTAGCCGCCTAGAGGATTATTGTGATTCCTTATAAGGATCTTCTGTTATAGATTTACTTCTTATAGTACCCAAACCTTACCATTTCTACACAGTAGGCCTATTAGGTCTAGTTCCTAATTTTAGTACCTTTTAGCTTCCTTTCCATTACGTTTCCGGTCTACTTCCGCATTAAAGATGGCATAGGAGGCGTCCCTCTGTTATACCTTATAGATAAGATCTATTAACCTTTTAGATGGTTTTTAGGTAAAAGCTGTTTTGCCTTATACTGCTCTAAGTACAAGATTAGATGGTACTATGGATCTTATAACTTCTTAGTGCGCGTACGTTAGGAAGGCCGCTACGAGGTTAAAGTCCTTTGGTTATTGCAGGGCTCTAGGTTCTAATTGCTCTATAGCTTTACTTTTAGTTTAAGGGGATAGCTTAGTAATTAAGGGTGGTGTATTACTAGGTTCTGAACTTGTATTAGGGACGTTCTATCTAGGTATTTTCAGACCCTTATCGGCAATGGACCAGGTACTAGCTGGAACGTTAGTAGAGACCAATAGGGTTTGCACCGCCTAAGACTTAGTATATAGAGCTATAGGTGCTTAAGCATCCTATACCTAAAGCTTGTTCTGTAATGTAAGGAGTAAGATATCTATTATTTATTTTCCTTCTCCCGTTTTAAAGCCTTTGGTATAGTCTGGCCGTTATAACAGTCTGTTAGCAGGGTTATTTTCCCCTAACTTATATTTAATCTTAAAGTTAAATCGCGCGAGCTCCTCTGCCTATCTGGCTTATTAAGGTGTAAGCTCCTTTATAGTTATAAAGTAGCGTAGATTATAATAATCTAAGAGTATATAAGTAGTATAGCTCGCGTGCTTAAGGTAGTGTCGCCACTATTTAAAGCAGTTAACTATAGCAAGTAGTTCCTTATTATGGGTATAATACCTAACTTTAGGTCCCTAGAATTTTCTGCTATAGAATACTACTGGTCTTTAGTGGAGCTGGGTAGCGTCTAAATGCCTATTAGGTTGCAGTAGGATACTAATAAGGGTAAAATTTAATATATTAGTAACTATTATTAGTGGCTAATTTGGGTTAAAATGCCGTAATAGTGGAGCTTCTATAAACTTTGCATGTAGTTCCTAAAAGGCTTCTTAGACCTTTCTAGGCCATGTCCATAATTTATACTATTTAGTTGGTCCCTTTTTAGTTTTCTTTCTTCCCATCTTTAAGCTTTTTGCTCCTTAGGCCAGGTCTTAAAAAGCTTTAGCAACATAATTAGATAGGTATTAGGCGACATCTAAGTAGTTATAGATAAAGCGCTTATAGAAATTAGCAAAGCCTAGGAACACTTAAACATCCCAGTAGCTCTCTAGCTCTGGCCACTTTTAGATTATCTACACTTGTACTAGGTCTATAACTATACTTATAGGCGTTATAATGTAACCTAGGAACTTAACCTACCTAGTATTAAAGATACACTTTAATGCCTTAGTGTAGAGGCCCTAATTATCTAAGTGTTCCAGTACTTTACGGTTATGTTACTTGTGCTAATCCTTATCTTTTAAGTAGATTAGAATGTTATCTAGGTAGATAATATATATACGGTTAACTAGTCCCCCTAAGGCTCTATAAATATATAATTAAAATGTTATAGGCGCATTGGCTAGCCTAAAAGGTATTACTATATATTTAAAGTGGCCGTATTAGGTTTTAAAAGCAGTCTTCTATTTATCCCCTTCTTTAATATAGAGCCTATAATAGGTGTCTTATAGGTCCAGCTTTGTAAAGATCTTTGCCCTAGATAGTTAGTCTAGCATTTTACTAACCAGTAGTAGTGGGTAATAGTTCTTAATTATAATCTTATTAAGACCGTAATAGTCTATATATAGCCTTATAGTCCTATTTGGTTTTAGGATAAAGAGGATTAGTGTGCCTACCAGCAACTTACTAGGCTATATCCATCCCTTTTCTAGTAAGCCGTTAAGGTACTCCTATAGGATCCTAAGCTCTTTACAAAAGAGGTTATAGATAGGAAGGTTTAGTAGTTATTTGCCTTCATTTAGATTAATTATATAATCGTATTCCAAGTTCTACTAAAGGACTTTTACTCGCCTACCTAAAAATACCCTTAGTAAGTCCCTTAGGCTTACTGGGATATTTAATAAATCAGGGTCGCGTTTACCCTCCGCGTTATTATTAGGTAGGTCCTAGAGGTCCCTTAGGACGCTTACAGGCAGCGTTGCGCGCTATAGTAGCTGTTCGTATATAGTTGCTACTATACGTTAGATAGTTTCATGCGGTAGCTAGTAGAGGGTAAGGAACTCTTTAATACAGCGTTTAAGGTGTTATAGTATACTCTCTACGTATTGCTTAAGCCAGAGTAACCTATAGTGGTAGAAGTATCTCGTGGGATCTTTAAGATCGCCGCCTCCCTATAGTGTCTCTGTGACCTGTCCAGTAGTTCCCCATAGGGTATTTATTACAGAAGGGTTATTGCCTATACTAGGCTCTATACCTATCTTGCTATGGAATAGGGGTTAGATCTAATACTCCTTTAGGTATAGGGCATATACTATTTCTCCTAGAGCTATATCTTCTAGGATATCTTTTAAGCTTATTAGTGAAACACGCCCTTCTAATTCTTTATCGTTCCACTATTTAAAGGCTCCTATCTTAAAGCGTATCTTAGGATCTGCTTCCGCAAGCTAAGGATATCCGAGAATAAGGTTATAGCCTACAAAGTCAGCCGCCTAGAAGGGTTGCGGGCCGACCACCTTAGTGCGGTTATACATGTCGGCCACTAATACTGTAAGCTCATGGGCACTGTATAGTTTGATTTAATGCTTATCTAGGAACCCTATAATAGGTTTCCGCTACTTTAGCAACAGGATAAGCTTATACTTTTTTACCAAATTATATTATATAAGATTAATTTTGGCGCCGCTATTATACAGTGCTTAGAACTAACGTACCTCGCCTATAGGGAGTACCATTTCTAGCTTAATAGTAATACGGAGAGTCTCTCCTTCTATATCTTGCCCTAGTTACAGCTAAGAGAGGTCCGCGACTAGGGCTTTTCTTTTTTTAGATTATTAGTGCGGTTATCGCCCTACTTGTTTTTCCAATTAGGTTTACCTCTAGAGAAGTTTTCTCTTAACTTTTTAGAGTGTTCCTGTAAGGGTACTAGATAGGTATTAGGTTGGCCCTAAGAGTCTTTCCTATTGCTTAAGGTCCCTAACTTTAACCCTTCTGGATTTCTCTTTAAGAACGGCTTCTTTAAAGTTTGGGTCTGCCCTATATTGCTACTAGAGTGCCCACGTTTCTAGTTACCCCCCAGCTTCTTACCAGAAGAGGTTTAGTTCCTTACTATAACGGAACCTTGTAGTAGGAACTACGGTGGGTCCTGTTATTGGGCTGGGTATATAGGTAAGAACAGTGTCAACAACGTAATAATAACTAGTGGAGTGGTTGCCTAATAGATTAACTCCAATTGTATTCTAAGGTTCACTACAAAGAGAGAACTATCTGGGTAGGGACTATGGTCCATTAAATACACAACCATACGCCTAAGAAATCCCTTCGCTTTGTAAGGTACGTGTGCTCTATCTACTCTATTATAGATTATATAGATTACACAGATTACATAGATTATATTATATAACTTTAGCTACTATTCCTTATTATATGGTTCCACCAGATCTATCCTAGACTATGCCTATATTAACTAACTAGCTTCCTCCAACTCTTCTCCAAGTAGTTGTAATATTGTACTTAAGCTGTCTGTAATACTATCTCCCTCCTCTTTATCTTCGTCCTTAAAGATTCCTAATATCTCCAAGTTGTTTACTAGAGGTGTAATGTCTGTTTAATTAGTCTGGTTAATATTCTTACTTATTATACCTAAAGCATCTTTTTCTTCTTCTATAGCTTGCCGGTCTTGCACCATTGCTGCAATCTTGTCTCTGGGTAAGATAATGCCGTCTCTATATTCTCGCTGTGTAAAAGAGGGGTTAGTTTATATTGCGCTAGCAAGCCCTTTGTCTTAACAACTATCCTCTTGTTTAGAGTGCACCAAAGCAAATATTTGATTATCCTACGACGTTCGCTCTATCTCTAACGCTAAGTATACGCGTCCTATAACTCTTAATAGTCTTTGGGTTCCCTAAGTAACCTATTATAGGGTCTCGTATTTAATCTACCACTAGAAAACTTAACGGTAAACTGGCCTCTGCGCTGCTTAAGGTTTAATATATCTCTAAAGAGTCTGCATGTGTCCTTAAAGCTTAACGTCTGGCTGATGCTTATCTTTAACGTCTTAAATGTGTACGTAAGAAGGTTTATTCTAAGGAGTGGAAGCTAGTTTAATAGGGTCTGTCTAAGCTAGGTAATAAAAGGACTGGCTCTCCTCCTATAAGGGAAACAACTTTGAGTAGCTTAGCAATTACTCCTCTTAGGTCCCCCTTAGGCGACTTGTTTTTTGGCAATTTTTCCTTATTAATATTACCTAACCTACTTTCTTCTGATACTCCTATACCTTTCCTATAGCGTTCTCTAGGTTGCTTAGTGGTTTCTAGGTAGTCTCACTATAGCCTATTTACTTTATTTTATACCACGTTTTGTTATCTACGTCCTTATAACTAATAATCTTCAAAACTTGCTATTTGTCTTCTTTTTATTCTTTATATGTGTCTGCCTTATAAACTAGTGGCTTAATATCTCCGTATGCTAGTTCTAGCATCGCGATATGCTGTATAGGGTAGATCTTTATTTTGGCTGGTAGGTTTAACTTATACGTAACTAATAAAATTCTTTACTTGACTTTAAAAGGTCCTAGTCTAACGTGGTCCAACTTCTTACTTAGTTATTAACTCTTAAAATTTTTATGTAGTAGCTATACTCTATCTCCCTCCTTTAGATCTGGTCCCTTAGATCTCTTAGTATTGTAGTACCTTTTTATCCTTTGCTATACTAGCTTGGCTATTTCCGTAAGGTCTGTATAAAGATTTATTAATGTCTCCATTCTTTGTTTAGCTGTGCTACTTATTTTTTTTACTTAATGTGGTGATAATGACGTTCTTGGTTTATACCTGTAGTTTGCCTTAAATAGTGATGTCCCCATTCCTTCTTGTGGTGTTATATTGTACGTAAACTGTGTAACTAGTAATAACAATACCTAATTGTTCTATGCGTGATTAATATAATGCCTTAGATACTGTTCTAGTGTCTAGTTTAGTCTTTCCATTTATCCATCCGTCTGCGGATAATATGCTGTAGAGGTTGCTACGTAAACTCCCTATTCTACTAGAAACACCTCCTAAAATGCTGCTATAAATCTTAGATCTCTATCTGATATAATTTTATCTAGTGCTTTATGTTTTATAAATACCTTCTTTATATAGATTCTAGTGACGTCTTCTACTGATATCTCTTTAGTGCATGCTATAAAGCATCCCTACTTTGTTAGCTTGTCCACTATTACTAAGATTATATTATAATCTTATCCTATAATAGGATCTCTTAACTTTGGTAACTTAATAATAAAGTCCTATAATATAACCCCCTATGGTCTTCCTGGTGTTTTAACAGGTTGTAGTCCTCTATATGGCTTATGCCTTATTAGTTTATTTCTTTAGCAATTTAGATATTCTTTTGTGACTTATCTTGCTAATCCCTAGATTCCTTAAATAATGTACTCCTCTTAAAGTCTTAATACTAGTCCTATAGACCCGTTATGTCCTTGTGTTATTCCCTTGTGGAATTCCTTAATAAATTCTTCTGTAATAGACTTAGGTATATATATTGCCTCTCTATTCTTGTATTGCTCTAAGTCTGGATCCTCCTTTTATACTTCTTAGATCTTCTGTGTCCAATTACTTTCTAGTAATTTATAGATCTGACTTTCTTTAGTTGCTATAATCTTTAGATAGTTATACCTAATTAATCCGTCTTAATCCCTTTGTAATAAAGCTCCTGACGGCTTTTTATTATTTTATAGTTTAGCCTTTCTACTTAGAGCGTCTGCTCGTGCATTGTCCGTACCCTTGGTATACTGAATTTTAAAATGGTATTCTATAAACATTTCCGCCTATTTAACCTATCTTTAGTTAAGTTCCTTTATTATTAGGAATCTAGTAAGGTTCTTATAGTCCGTTTTAACCATAAATGGTTTCTCTATGCCTTGTAAGAATGCTCTCCATTTTTTAAGTGCTGTAACTATACCTAACAACTCCTTGTTGTAGATGTCGTAGTTTAACTCTAGTGGTGTTATTTTCTAACTATAGTATGCTACTGGATGCTATGCGTCCTGGTGCTTCTATAGCAAGTATACTTCTAGTGCAAAATCTAATACGTCTATTTTAATAACCGTTTCTAACTTTGGTTGATAGATTTTAAGGACTGGCTCTTAGATAAATAACTCTTTAAGTTCCTGGAACAGCTTCTTTTACTTACTACCCTAAACCCACGGTTCCTCCTTCTTTGTTAGCCTTGTAAACGGCTTAATGCTTTTTAACCATTGTGCTATAAACCTCCTATAGTAGTTACAAAACCCTAGAAACGACCTTAATTGCGTAATATTCTCTGGTTTTTACCAACTTACTATAGCTTTGACTTTCTTTGGGTCTATACTAATTTTCCCTAGTTCGATAATAAATCCTATAAAATTGGTTTTCCTTATAAAGAACTTATATTTCTTAATTGCTACTGGCATCTGTTCTTCCTGTAGTCTCTTTAAGACCCATTTAACGTGTTCTCTATGTTCTCCCTCGTTCTCTAAGTAAATGATAATGTTGTTAAGATATGCTATAATAAACTCATCTAGGTGTTCTCCTAATACACTATTAATTTGCTTCTAGAATGTTGCTAGTATATTTATAAGCCTAAATTGTATAACTAATGGCTTATATAGTCCTTCCTTTAACCTAAAGGCTGCCTTTTACTTGTCGCCTTTCTTAATCCTAATCTAATGGTACACCCACCTTAGATCTATCTTTGTAAAGATTTTTGCGTTGCCTATCCTGTCTTGGATTTCGCTAATTAAGGGTAAAGGATACCTATCCTTTCTAGTAATGCTATTTAACTGTCTGTAATCTATGCATATCCTAAGTTTTCCGTTTTTCTTTAGGATAAACAACACTGGATATCCTGCTAATAACTACGATGGTCTAATATATCCCTTTTATAAGTTTTTCTGGATAAACTCTTTAAGTGCTACTAACTCGGTTTTAGTAAGCTTATAGATTAAAAAGAACTTTAGACTTATTTTCTCTTCTAGTTCTATCTTATGGTCCTATGCTGTATGTTTTAACAGCTTCTCACTTTCTGGTAACTATAGTTTTTTGCTATTCTTGTGGTATCTTTTTAGTATGTGACTTAAGCCTTACTTAGTCTCCTTATACGTTGCTCCAACTTGGTACTATACTAACTTGGTTTACTATCGCACCTTATATTATTAAGTATCCCTAATATTAACCTAACCTGTAACCCAATTGACTTTTAGATTATACTCCTATAACTAAGGCATTCCTAATATTGCCTTATCCTATTTTAATGGTAGGATATCGAAAGACATTCTAACTGGTCTCCCTTTAATGGTTAACTAAATAGGTTCTATTTTAAGATTAATAATCCCTCCTCTATAGGCTATCTAATCTCCTGAAATTGTTATAAGTGGATATAGGTGTTCCTTCTATCTGTATAGTAACCCCATTTTTTCTACTGCTTTTGGTAATACGTGGTTCCTTATTACTCTACTATCTATTAACGCTTTAAACTGCTGATCTTGCCACTTGACTCGTAAGTATAGGTATTATCCTTATATTCCTTTAAGGGTCTAAGGCTCTAATACTAGTTCCCTCTAGTTCTATATACCTCCCCTTTTCCTAACTATTGGCTGCTAGATCCTACTTATACTTAGTCTAACCTTAGCTAATACTTAGTTCGTTTCTTTTCCTCTATATACTATAGATAAGTGTTTTCTGGGCACTCCCACCACTGTTATCCCTCTAGGTATTCTTCTATAAGGAATCTTTCTAGTTAAAGTATTAAGTCCCCTTAACTTTGTACTTCTACTAGGTGCCATCTATATATATACTTGGCGTCCCTAAACCGCTTCTCTTCTAGTGCCTAATATATCCTTGCTAGGTACTTCTAGTTCTTGTCTTTTGGTACTCTATATATGTTATAGGTGTCATCCACATAAGCTATCCACGATAGTGTATAATGCGCTAAGTGACTTAGGTCTACTCTTAGCTTGTCTTTACTCTTAAGTTTAAACCTCTATCTAGCCGATCTAACTGTTGGTCTTTCTTCTACGGGTACTAAGATTTGTTACTCGCTTCTCTAGTCCCTAGATCCTTCTTCTAGGTTCCTTAACATTATAACTAACGCTCCTTTAATATAGTTTATACGTTTCTCCGTAATAGGTTGGTCTTAGACTACTTTTTCGTCTAGCTATATATAGAAATCTGCCTATTTGTCATTGCTTTGTTGTCTATACCACTTTCCGTACAGTTGGTTTAGTGTGTATGGTTTGTCTATAAGAAAGTACCTTATTATCGCTGCGTCGTGACATTCTTTGGTATGTCTTTCTTTAAACCTAGTTAGAATCCCTAGATCCTCTTCCTGTTCCAATTTATCTAACTACTTTACCCTAGGTGTCCCTGCACTTGGCCTATTAGTAACTTTTTGTACGGGTACTCTGTCCCTTATATAACCTAGCATAGCTGACCTCTTGTCTAGCTTTTGCTCTTGCTATATAATAATTCTTGTCCTGAACTTATTTATAGTTTCTTGTTTTCTACGTCTTGCAGCTGGATTTTCGAAGTCGTCTTACTTCTTAATTACTGTATTGATTTTTTAATCTTTAGGCTAAATACTAGGTTAACCTAGAACTACTATAGCCTTTATTTATTATTTGAAATCTTGGTTGCCTAATAACATGCTTACTCGTTTCCCAAACTCTTAGTTTTTGAACTTGCGTTCTATACTTATTTATTTGTTACTAAACTGAGTTGCTGCTCTTTTCTATTGGTTTTCGTCTGTTATGGGTTTTAGAGCTGTTCTTGTCACACCTTGTAAGTCTGGAGCCTTCCTTATCTCGTCCTAAGAGTCTTGGATCTGTGGCCTTTTGCCTTTATTAAGTAATAAGCTAGCACTAGTAGTTATCTGCTTATTTAGTTTCTTTTAAACGTTGCTCCTTTTGTCTTATAAAGCAATGGAAATTGTATCTAATAGTATCGCAATACCCGTTACTAAACCTTATTCTGTAATGGTCTTAGTTTCTGCTTCTATTTTAACTTCTCTAAGGTTTATATGCTTTTAGTAAGCTGCCCTTATTGCCTTATTATTGGTAAATGCTTTATCTGTGTTAAACTTATTGTCTTTAATGTCTGATCTATAAGCTAGTTTATTGGTTCCTCTAAACTTAGATAATAATAGCTCCTATAGCTAATAGCTTGCGCTATACTTAGCGTCCTCATAAATTTGGCATGCGTTGTTATAACAAAATATAAAACTGTTAATTAAACACTCTTTTGTTCCTTATAGTGCACCATTGTCCCTCTATACGTATATGCCGTCTACTAGCCTAGTTCCCTTTACTGCGTAATTACTTTAACTACCTCTACAGTCTCTGGCGAAATAACCTTATTTTCTATAATTTATATAAGCCCTATCTTTAAACTATTTTTCTTGTTGTGGAGTCCGCCTAAACATCTTCTGCTACTAAGATCCCTAGTTTAGCCTTTACTCCTAAGTCCTTTAATTACTAGATCCTTAACCTCTAGGTTTCCATAGTTTCTTTTCCCACTTTTAGGTTTCTTTAGTACCACTTAGGTCTATTAGCTCTGCGCCATTCTATAGTTTTTAACTCTGTGTCTGTTGTTGCGTACTCTGCGCCTTATATAACTATAGAACTCTGTCCTAACCCTTCTTGGCCTATTCTCTTTAATAGATCCTGTTATTAATCTTTATTAACTGGTTTATTAACTCTCTTAAAGTATCCATATCTTCTATTAGGATAATTGCGTCCTGGACCTTAGCCTTAAGTCCTTACTTATACTATACCATAAGCGCCCTGTCATTCCAATTAACCTACATAGCTAGTGTTTAAAACTGTGTTATATACTTAATTGCTAAAGTACGTTGTACTAAGTTCTGAAGTTTTTGTTCCGCTATTATAGTTGCTTTGGGGTCTTTAAATATTTGCGTTAACCGTTCTATAAATCCGTTCCAACTTGCAAACACATACCGTACATTTGGGTTAGTAGTTGTTATACCATTTACTTATATCTCTATAAGGTAAGGCTTAAACTACTCTAAAGCTCTTTTTAATAAAAATAGTCCTGCGTATGTTACTAACTTCGCTCCTTCCTGCATAACCTTAAAATGCATCTGCGTAAGAAACCCTTTAAGCTTTAACTTCTCTCCTAAGAACCGTTTAATTAAAGGTAACTTAACCTTTACTACTCTGATTCCATTAATGCGTTCTTTAAGTAGCCTACTATTATCCTATAAGCGATTAACCATTTCCTATAACTGACCTCGTATAACCACTTAAGAATCTATATCTACTATACTGGTGTCTCCTAACCCTAAAGTTATGGCTGCCATCGACGTTGTCGTGACTGGTGCTTTAGGTGGCATAATATTCAACCTTATTTAATACCGTAACCTTAGTAGTGAATATGTAACGGAACCTTGTAGTAGGAACTACGGTGGGTCCTATTATTGGGCTAGGTATATAGGTAAGAACAGTATTAATAACATAATAATAACTGGTGGAGTAGTTGCCCAACAGATTAACTCTAATTATATTCTAAGGTTTACTACAAAGAGAGAACTATCTAGGTAGGGACTATAGTCCATTAAATACACAACTATACGCCTAAGAAATCCCTTCGCTCTGTAAGGTACGTGTGCTCTATCTACTCTATTATAGATCACATAGATTACACACATCACACAGATTATATTATATAACTTCGGCTACTATTCCTCATTATATGGTTCCACTGGATCTATCCTGGACTGTGCCTGTATTAACTAACTAGCTTCCTCCAACTCTTCTCCAAGTAGTCGTAACATTGTACTTAAGCTGTCCGTAACACTTACCATATCCTTAGCGTTTAAAACCGCTCGTTCAAACTCCGTATATGTGGTAATCTGTGATAGGGCTCCCACGCACTTTATTTTATTATGAATTACTAGCTTAATTCTAGCCTAGATAAATCCGATTTTCTCCTTCTTATAAATGCTACCGTCCTCGTTTTTAAAGGGCTTTAGATCTATTAGTTAAGCACGAGTTTCTATAAAGTTTATAAACTGGTAGAAATTATAGCGGTTAAGCTATATCCCATTCCAGAATAGTTCTACGTGATTATATTATATAACATGCGGATTTTAAGTCCACTTCTTTAGGAAGGTTTACAGCTGCGGCTATATAGTAATTTGCTCTTTATTAAGCTGATTTAGTATAATTTAGTTTAGGGATTAATCTTTAATCTTGCTAATAATCTAATAGGTACGCTCTTTAGTATTATCTTGTATTATTAGCATCTTAAAGAAGTTATCTATTTTACAAACCTAATTGCCTAACTATTAGGTGTTAGGTCTCTAGCGGAGTTCTAGACTACTAGAGGCCTTAGCTATATCCTTTTTCTATTTACTGCGTAGATACCTCTTTAAGTCTTCTATACCTCCTTAGGTAGGTACTAGGTATCCCCCAGGAGGCCCTTAGCCTTAACTAGGTTATAAAAGATTTTATCTAGCTTAGATTAAGCTCTGCTAGATCTAGACCTGCCCCTAAAGGTTTTTAATATGTTTATTAGTGGCTCCTTCCTATATGGCTTCTAAGAGCCTTGCGGTAGCTTCCCAATATCCTCCTTAAAGAAAATTGGTGTGGGGCTCTTGACTTTCTAACCTTAGGCCTAGGGAAGCTCCAGCTATAGAGGTAGTGTTAGTACTAATAGCTAATACGGGTTTCCCTATAAGGCTTAAGTCTTAAGTTAGTAGTTAGGTTAGATTGCCTAAAGGGGTAGGCCCGCTTAGCTTATAAGCAGTCTGTACGCCGCCACTATGCTAATTATAGGCTAGTGGTTTTCTGGGAGGGTTCCGGTTGGGTCCCTAATTAGGCGCGTTAGTATATTCCTCTAGCATTTCTAGTTTAGGGGAAGATTTTGGGGTTGCGTCTAGCGTTTAATCTTCTAATTGGCCTAAGTAGGGCTAGAGGGGTTCTAGCTGCTTTCTAGCAGTATTGTAACTGTTATAGAGGGTGTCTGCGTTTTCCTTAGCGTTGCCGGTAACTGTAGATGTATAAGAGTCTTTAAGCTCTTAGTGCATTTAGGTATTAGGGCTTGTTTAGCCGTTTTACCTAGAGGTTTGTATTATCGTAATCTCTCGCTATTAGAGGGACCTTCCTGCCTTAGCGCGACGGCTGTCTATAAGGTATTTATAGAGTTTCCGTTTAGGTCGTCGCGAGATTTTAAGGGAGGATAGTAAATATAAATAAAAGATATAAATAAACAATCTGGTCCTTAAAGCCAGCTGCCCTTCTAAATAGAGTAGGAAGGATTTAAATATAAGGGGACTTTGTAGACAGGGGGCTATAAGGACACGATTATGGAATAGGATAGATTAGTAAAAGAGACGAATTCTTAAAGAGGTAAGGCCTCTAGGATTGTGGAGACTATATACTACGGGCACGTGCCTCCGGCACGTGACCGGCGACCATCTAAGGGGCGTTTAGAGGTTGTCCTGAAGGCAACCTAAGGTGTCCGTAATAATATCCCTTATAACCTCAGAGTACTAGGGTAAAATGGCGATAGATATACTATGCACTTCTATTGCACGTATTCTAAATTTAACTTTATATTTACCTCTAAGAATAAGGATAAAGCTACTGTCCTACCTACCATTTATAAGACTTACCGCTTAATTAAGATATAATTTTACTAAGACGTTGTCTTCTTCTGGAGCGATAATAAACAAGTATTTAGATAAATGGAAGACACTCTATAAGTATGGTGTGCAGATAAGGGCATTACCTTTAAATGCCGAGCACCGTATACTAAGGAATAAAATGGTAGAGCTAAAAGATCTAGAAGAACCCTTATGGAACAATTAAAGTCTATATAGCTAGAAGCATCTTTACCCCTATCTCTAGGACCAGAAGCTTTCCTTACTGCTAGCTATACACTTAATTAAACACCAAATAAGCAGCTAGGGTGGAAAACTCTATATAAGGTCACCTATGGCAAGCTGCCATTACTTACCTATATGTATGAATATAGTTATAAGACCTATACGCTAAACAAACAAGTTAGAAAGGGAGACAAGCTAGCTCTTTGTGCATTAATAGGACACCTAGTCGGCTATAATTTAATAAATATCTATTAAATCTGGATTTTAAGCCTTTATAAAGTTATTTAAACTAGAGACGTTATATTTAACAAGACCTTGTTCTATAACCCCAAGGGTTAAAATATTAATTATCTACTTAGGGAAGCATTAGAAGACACCATTTAGGCAATTAGTCTACTAGAACCTCTTTATAAGAACAAATCTAAGGATAAATCTATCTTATATAGACCTACCTCAAATATAGATCAAACGACTACATTAAACGAATTAGTAAAGCTTCCTATAAAGGACATTAAATAGCTACTAATACCTAGCAGAACGGTATCTCCGGATCTGCCAGAAACAAACACCACACTAGGAGGACTTTAAGACGATATCCTGGATACAATTAAAGCAATTCCTACCCAGCCAGGTTCGCCAGAACCGTCAAATACAGCTCCACGAGCTAACGAGGTCTCGGCCAATCCTTCTGCCGACCTCGTCCTACCAGAAGGTTCCAAACGAATTTAACATTAAGCGTACGCAGCAGCACTAGCCAATATACCTACCCTATTTAGTTACTACGCTGGCTTTACCACAGGACTAGTAAAGAACATTAACCAAACTAGATCCTCCCTATATTAAGACAATCTTCCACCTAAACCAAGGAACCTTAAAGAGCTAAGAAAGCACCCTTTAACTGCTGGCTTTTAAGAGGCCATAAAAAAAGAATACAATAACCTAAAACGCCGAGGGACATTTAAGACTGTACCAAAAGAAGAAGCATATAACAAGCAGATCCTTCTACTAAAATGGGTCTTTAAATACAAGTTTAACAGCGACGGTTACCTTTAAAAGCTAAAGGCTTGACTATGTGTCCGCGGAGACCTGCAGATCACTAAAGAAGAGACCTATGCAGCAACCCTAGCTGCTCGAATATTCCGTGCCCTCATGGCTATAGCAGCTGCATTCGATTTGGAGATTTAATAGTATAACGCTATAAACGCATTTATAAACGCAAGACTAGTTAAGCTAGTCTACTGCTATTACTCAGAAGGCTTCAATCAAAACGGATATATCCTAAAGCTACTCGTGGCGCTATACGGATTAAAAGTCTCACTACTACTTTAGTACAAAGAGCTCACTAGTATACTAGCCAAATTCGGATTAAAGCCTGTCCCAGGTACAAACTGCCTTTACACTAATAAAGAACTTATTATCTTCTTTTACGTAGACAATATTGCCGTTCTATTTGCCAAAAAGGACCTTTAAAGATTAGAAGAATTTAAAGCTAAACTTCTATATTAATACAAGATCCATACACTAGGAGACCTATAATGGTTCCTAGAAATTCAAATTAAACGAGATCATGTAAGCAGAAAGCTCTGGCTCTGCCAAGATTCCTATATCGAAAAGATAGCCAGTCAATTTAATATTCAAACAGGAAGATTTCCTAAGTCACTACTTCCCGCCGAAGAACTAATTCCATCCAACCAGCAAACGAACCCTTAAAGAACACTAGCCTATTAGCAACGGGTTGGTTCTCTTACGCACCTCGCCGTATTTGGAAGACCTAATATTACGAAGATGTATTCTAAGCTGGCCGAATTTCTTACCAATCCAAATTAAAAGCACCTTGATGCATTAAACCAAGCCATTACCTATCGTCTCGGAACAAAATCTATAGCTATTAAATACTCCGGCGAAGTATTCGGAGCACACGTCTACTTTAGAAACCCCAAAGGAGAAGACGTTACCTTTTATAGAGCATCTAACGCAGCATTTGCAGACTATAAAGAGACTAGACGGAGCTCTTAAGGATACCTTTTTACGCTATTCAGAGGACTAATTAATTAGAAGGCAACCCTATAACAATTAGTAACTCGCTTAACTACTAAAGCGGAGCTTCTCTCCCTGTCTATAGCTGCTATTAAAATTATCTAGTGGCAGCGTTTCTTTAAGGCAATCGGTCTCAATTTAGAACGCGATTTTACCCTACTATGCGACAATATGCAGACTATACGACTCCTAAGACAGGATACACCAAAGCTTAACACCAAGCTACGACATATTGACGTCCATCAGCACTGGCTTAGACAGGAAGTCCAAGACAAAAAGATTAACGTACAATGGGTCCCTACAGACAAGATACCTGCCGACGGTCTTACCAGGATCCTACCCCGTCAAAGGCACGAGGCATGGATAAAGCAATTAAATTTGGTGGACATTCAATATTAGATCACTACTACAACTAACAAAGACTCTTAAGTATCACCCTATACTACTCCTAAAGTTATATCTAAATTTCCTATTTTGGTATAGCTTCTATCTTCGTTTTATTTTCTATAGCTTTAACTACACCGTTAAATCTGGGGGGGTGTGTAACAGTTCACCAGCACTACGCTAAGACACGAGACCGTCGCCTAAGAGGCTCTGAGACACAATCGACGCCACCCTCATATGTCTCGGATACGGTTAAATATTAAGTCATAGACTACTAAGTTCCGGGTCTACTTTTATGTATTTAGTTCACTTGGTTTCCATAGATTTAGAATTAAGTCGTTCTTTCAATACCCACACTTGCACTGTTACAAAAATAGATAGGTATATATAAGATATTATAAAGGTGTTCTATAATATAGATAGAGGATAGCTTAGTAAGATAAATCAACATTAATACTTTAAAGTATTATGCTTTATTATATAAAAGCTACCGTTAATATAGACGCCTTTAATTTTACCTAATAGATTATTTAATATATAGAAGTATTTAAGAAGGTAAATTATATACTTATACTATAACGGCGCTAGGACGTGTTACTTAGATCAGAACCTAGTTAGGGGTTTATATAAGGGCTTAGCGCCCCAACACGTATATAGCATGGTTCTCCCTCCTATATATATATATACCTCCTATTATAGAGTAAGTATAAGCTGTAATAATGTATAGCGAAGTAGATATTATTAAGCTATATATATAAATTATATAATAAAGTCAAGACGTTATATAAGAAGAGAAGGTAAGGAAATAGGAAAAAAGGGTACATATTATAAATTTGGTTACTTGGTTAATATATACACGGAGTAGAATAGGATTTAAGTAGCGGTCCTAGCAGAGCTTAGTAGGATTTAGTGGACTTGGCAGAATATAGCAGAATGCGGCAAATTGCCGTTAAATTGCCGTAGATTGCCGGCATATTGCCATTAGATTATCGTTTTATAGTTGGTCTTTTCTTACTACGTTAGTAAAAACAGGTGGATGTATATAAGGTATTACGGAGGTGTCCTATAATACCTTCTCTTTTTCTTTTTAGCTTAATATATTTGTAATATAGTATTTATTCGCTTTACCTTGGAAGTATTTATTTAAGCCTCTGTTAAGGCATTTATGCAATAGTTTAAGCCGTTATATACACACTAAGAACTATTCTATAATATATTTAAAATTGGTTATATTAATATCTACTAGCTAACCTAGATTATTAGATACTTCTAATTTGCTTTAAATAATTACTACCTCTTTATAGAATTAGTATAAGCCCCTATATAGTTACAAAAATGCCGCGATTAGGTAAAAGGTATATAAAGCCACTAAAACTAATAACTAATTTATATTTTAAATATTTTAAAAATATCTTATAGCGCTTAATAAACTATAAACAGCTAAAACTAATTTCTTTATCCTAAAAGGCTTTAAATCTAGGTTATATCTCCGTCGTTCTTATTTTCTATATACAGAAGCTAAATCTACTAGGTATTATAAACCACCCTTATAATACCTTATATACGCCTATATAGAGTGTTATAGAATACCCCTATAACACCCTATACACATCTACCTATTTCTACCGACTTAGTAATTAGAGATTAACTATAAGACGGCAATCTAACGGGTAATCTAATAGCAATCTAGCGGCAATCTACGGTATTCTACCATATTTTACTAAGTCTACTAAATCCTGCCAAGTTCTACTAGGACTACTATCTAAATCCTATTTTGCTCCGTATATATATTAACTAAGCAACTATATTAATAATATATCCCTTTTTTCCCGTTTTCTTACCTCCTTTCCTTACGCAACGTCTTGGCTTTATTATATAGTTTATATATATAGCTTAATAATATATCCCTTTTTTCCCGTTTTCTTACCTCCTTTCCTTACGCAACGTCTTGGCTTTATTATATAGTTTATATATATAGCTTAATAATATCTACTTTACTATATATTATTATCGCTTATACTTACTCTATAACACTCTATAACATAGAGCAAGTATAAGTAGTAATAATATATAACGAAGTAGATATTATTAAGCTATATATATAAACTATATAATAAAGTCAAGATATTGCGTGAGGAAATAAGGTAAGGAAATAGAAAGAAAGGATTATATTATTAACTTAGTTGCTTAGTTAATACGTATATAAAGCAGAATAGGATTTAGGTAGTAGTCCTAAAAGAACTTGGTAGGATTTGGCGGACTTAGTAGAATATAGTAGAACATAGTAAATTGCGGTCTTGTGGTTAGTCTCTAATTGCTAAGTTGGTAGAAACAGGTGGATATATATAAGGTATTATAGGGGTGTTCTATAATACTTAGCAATTAAAGACTAGTTATAAGATAATAGTCTACCACATTTTGCTATATTCTGCCGACCTATTTCTACCAAAATATCTATAATGTCCGTAATGTCTGTAAAATCTGCCGAATTCTATTAAGTCTACTAAATTCTACTAGTTCTGCTAGGTTCTGCTAGGACTGTTACCTAAATCCTATTTTACCCCGTATATAGTATAGCACCTATTAACCTAGTAACTAAGTAAATAATATATACCCCTCTTTTCTGTTTTCTACTTTCTTTTCTTGCGCAACGTCTTGACTTTATAAAACAGTTTATATACGTAGCTTAATGATATCTACTTTATTATATATTATTACCACTTATACCCACTCTATAATACTAGGGCTTATTCTTAGAAACTAGGAACCAGATTGCACGCTTTATAAAAGAATTTAGCCGTTTACCTAATATTGCGAACTTCTTATACAACAGTTTGTAAACTAGTTAGTCTACCTTCTAATACAATTTCGAATAATATTAAATACTCCTATATCTAGAACACACTTTAGATGCCGCTTTATTGCACATTCCATATAGCTTTTTAGTTTAATTTAGGTCTCTATTAGTGGAGGTATTAGTTAAATAATCTATTGCGTCTGCTTAGTTATAAATATCAATTATTATTACCCTAGTTAATATAGCTACTGCGTAGCTAGCCTATAACTAGTACACACTTCGTAAATGGGCCACTGCCCTATATGTACGATATATACACCCATAGGGCTACCGTTTCCTGGCTTTATACTAGGGCCGCCTTTATATTTAGGGCCCTGGCGTTAAACCAGACCCCCTAATAGACCTAAAAAGCTCTACCCAAGCTAGCAACATACTATAGAAATAAACCCTAGACGTATAGTAGGGGACGTATCGCCCGCTTTATAGTGGTGTTAGCTACGGCCGCTTTTATGGCCATAATAAGGGTAGTAGGCGACCGGTTCTATAGTGAGGCAGATAGCGCGGTAGGCGGGTTAATAGCCATAAAGCTGGCTAAATAGGGTATAGCGGGAGCAGTGGCCGTAGTAGTAGTAGTAGAGGCCCTAGGGGGGGCTACTAGTAGCAGCGGCAGCGGCAGTAGCTATTTATAGGTTAGTATCTTCTCGAATTCTTTTATACTACTAATGCTTACCAGTACGCTTATCTACTAGGACTATATATAGATAGCGCGGCCCAAGATAGAGGCGGTATAGAGAAGAAGCGGCGGTGGCTAGGTAAGGATATAGTGGTGACGGCAGTAGCGGTAATGGTAGTAATAGCAATAATAGTAGTGGTGGTGATGGTAATAGTGGTAGTAGGAGTAGGAGTAGGAGTAGGAGTAGGAGTAGGAGTAGGAGTAGGAGTAGGAGTAGGAGTAGGAGTAGGAGTAGGAGTAGGAGTAGGAGTAGGAGTAGGAGTAGGAGTAGGAGTAGGAGTAGGAGTAGGA
>Ga0307507_10003181_pt1 | contig 32533 bp, 10 predicted proteins | sample 7_EM_MG_FD_207223 | JGI IMG/M metagenome (GOLD analysis project Ga0307507, IMG submission 207223) | Populus trichocarpa ectomycorrhiza microbial communities from riparian zone in the Pacific Northwest, United States - 7_EM | ecosystem: Host-associated > Plants > Roots > Unclassified | place... | reverse complement strand
GGTAATAGGCAACTAGAACAGTTAATTAGCTACCTAATATATTACTTAGGAACTTAACCAATATATAACCCACCCCTTAAATGACTAGAGCTCTACCTAAATATATTAAGGCGTCCCCAAATTCGGTCTGGAATTCTTTAGTCGCAGTAATAGCGTCTATTAGATATTGTATAGCAACTATATTATCCATCCCCTATTAGCCACCCTTATCTTACCTCTTACCCCCCTAGATGAATTACAAAATCCTAGTTATTGCATCTATTCTATTAAATACTGGAATAGGGTTGGATAACAACAGACTAATAAAATAAAATAAAAAGTGATAAAGAATAATAAGATAAGCGCGTAATAACTAGGAAAAGGTTCTATATATACTAAGCGTATGGTTCTGAATTTACTAGTTATATACCTTTCTATTAGTACTAGAGGATTAGCACAGGATTCTCATATAGATAGGGCAACTTACCTAGCGGTGCCTCTTAATTGGATGCTATACGCCATGTATAAGAGCTGCGTGATTTTTGAAATGCTTAAGTTCTTTAATCTACTCTAAATAATAAGGATGCTTATAGTAGAACCCCTGCCTAAACACTCCTTCTATAACGTGATTATTGAGATACTTTTATAATATATCCTTCTTCGCAAATAGGCAGGTCTGCCTTAGTATTAAGAGTTAGTTATTGCTAATATAGATAAGGCAAACAAGATCAGTAAACGTTATAGGATATAGCAGCTGTATTATCTTAACACCCTTTTCCTTAATTAGGACCGTGCTCCGCGTCTTATCTAGGTTTTTTTTAAAAAGGTGAGTCCAAGCTAATCTGTTCTTTCTGCCGCTTTGCCTATTAATAGGTACCAGTATTGGTATTACTTGCACCTCTTTTTACGCCTATTATACTTTGGTCTACTTTAGACCTAAGTTAAAATCTAATAGCCTTGCTTGGGATCCCATTCTGCCGGCTCTCTTATTAATTATAATACTTAACAAGATTGCGGATAAACTTTATACGGAGTTTTATAGCGTGCCCTCCTTTAAGCTTATTCAGCGGCTAAGATAGCAGTTTGGCAATAGCAGCACGTTCGCGAAATTTATACTATACAGCTAAATGGGTAGGAATGTCCGCCCTAACGCTACCACTAAGCTGTTTTTCAATATTGTAATTGTTAATAGTGTTGTAAAAATTGAGAATAACCTGGTCCTCTTTTCGTTTGCGTAGGACGTTTATAACACTATTAAGTTTACATCTAGCTTTGTCGTAACGGTCGTATAGTTTCGTTCCCTTCGCGGCGTTAATAGGGTGATATCCCCGGCTCCTAATCTTTTGCTTATATCGCTCTCGTTTCTCGCAAAGCTGTAGAATATTAGGGTGTTAATTAAGTTCTAACTGGAATTCAAGCTTCTGCTTATTAGTTAGACCTATAGGGGCCCGCTCATCCCTTAAGATCCCCATCCGTGCGGTATGTTAGATAAGGTCGTCCTGTAATAGAGTCCTAAAGTAGATTAACTGGAAATCGCGCTTAATCAAATCAGGTAAATAAAACCGTTGGTAGGTATTGCCATAATAACCTATTATCTAATTTCGCTCTTCTGGAGTAAGGGTACCTAGAAAGCTTAGTTAATAGATATACTTATATTAAATCAGATACTTACTATTTAATTTCCTTCCAGACGCTTATCGCAGCTAGTAAAGTTTAAGTGATTATTTAAACCTAGCCACTCAGCTTAACTATATATAGTAATCGCGGCATTTCTGGTAAGGGAATGCTTTGGTATCCAACACTTCCCTACAACTAGCCATTATATTAATATCTCGGAAGATAGGTTGTTCCTCCATCTCCTTCTTAAACTTTACTTTAAGACTCTCTTTATTCGCTAGGATTTCGAGTCTAAAAATCTCTTCTAGCAAAGTGTAATGGCGTTAAAATACATCATCCGCAATGGCAAGGCTTATAAAATGGGATAGAATACAAAAAGCTGGGATGCTTTTAAGACGGAAAATGAACCTCTTACTATAGGTCTATTAGCACCATTCACGCCGTCTTTAATCGGCGTCGCTATATACCGTCTGCCTTTGCCTCTAGAATTCTTGATATATATAAGACTTACAAGGGCAACAGTCATGGTTTAATTAAAGTTTTTCGCATCATAAACTTTTAGGATTGTAATATATTTATATAAAAGCGCTTTGTTGGAGCCTCTTGCGCTTAAACTTTTAACAAGAGCTTAGGGTCTTGTTGCCATAGCACTAGAGAGAAAAAGGATTGCTCCTATTTACACTTAAAAACAACCATAGCAAGGCTTCGCGTCCATTATCTAATAGGCATCAATAATTGCATACAAGTCCTGTATATATATTACATGCTTTTCTTTCTCCAACGTGTCCAAATTATATGTTAGCATTAAGTAGGTTGGAATCCACTATAACAAATCAGCCAAATTTTTTTTTAAAAAATTGAAGATCGCCCTATATCTTATATATCAAGTTCTGCACCATTATTTATACTGTGGCCTGCTATATCTATAAATTTGCACAGCATTCGTCTCCAGTACGCCTTAATTGCGCTTTCCTTCTTAATTCGAGAATTCTTTACGCGCCATTTAAGGTATATTTTAAACGTGTCGGCTATGCACTGACAAAGGGCCTCGGTTGGGTTAGACTTAACTTTTAGGCAGAACCTAAATACAAATCGCTAGTATTATAAGGTAAATCTTAGTTTAAATATAAACGAACTTTTCCCACTCCTAGAACTTACGCTTAATAAAAGAAGTAGACTAGGGCTTCTGTTTTAACTTCGCTCTTCCTTAATCCTTATAATACGCAATCCTCTGCCACAAATATTCCCCCTTGGAATCGGCGTCTTCCCTAGCTCTAGAGTTAAAGCTTAAATCCAAGTCCAAAGCTAGCTCAGAACAAGACGGCTTACCTAGTTTAGAGTCTAAGCTAGAGGCTAAATCTATATTTTGCCATTTCTTGCTTTAAGAGGGCATGGTGGTTAAACGCGTGGTATCTTAGTGCTTTAGTAGCTGCCAATTACCTACATACAGAAGCTAGCTTAAGAGCGACTGCTGTTAATAGGAACGCTAAAAAGGGCTCTACGGGAGATAGGCGTTCTTAAGAGCGGGACAGGGCAAAAAACCCCCATAAGTAGAAACCTAGAAATCGAGTATTAGGAGTAAATGACATAATAGCAGAGGAAAATGCATACGTAGCTACTGCGGGAAAAGGGTTGAAAGAGCATAGTGCAGAAGGGAGGTTTCGTCGTATAAGGGTAGTGCTTTTAGTAGAGGATAAGGACGAAGGTAGAGACAGGATCAGGTAGGCAGACGTTTATAGCTTCTTAAATAGCCACCAAGGGACGTTTAGGGCTTTGAGAGGTGCGTTACAGGGCGCTTCTAAGCTTGGTAAGTAAGGGAGACCCTGCCGCCCTTGGCATGCTTAGCACGTTGCAAAAGCGGCGGCAGATATAGGTCTAAGCAAGGAGAAACTACCTCCTAAAACGGGGGGTAGGAACCTCTAAATCCGGCTGCGTCTTCCCTAACAACAAGATTCTAGTAGTTATTAAAAGCTCATTCGCATCTAGTGGTTTATTTAAATTTTATATTCTTTCTTATTAGGTTTACTAATAGCTAAGTAGTTTCTAAGAAGTGGTTAATAAATTAATAATAGAAATTTATAAATTCTAGAAATCCTTAAATATCTTATATATTGCTAGGGCTTTTCTAGTTTATAATTGCGGCAACTTTTTTAGGGTCTATTTTAATTCCGTTACGGGATATAATTAAGCCTAAGTATATAACCTTAGACGTATAGAACTTATATTTCTTAATATTGTATTATAGGCCCATATCTTATAAGTATTTAAGGACTATTTTAATGTGTTTCTAATATTTAGAAAGTAAGGACAAGTAGATTAAGATATTATTAATATACGCGGTAATAAATATATTAAGGAATTTACGAAGCGTATTATTAATATATTACTAAAACGTACCAGAACCGTTCTTTACGCTAAATAGCATTACTAGGTATTTAAAGAGTCCCTATTATGTACGAAAAGCTATATACTTCTTATCTCTTTTATAAATACGGATTTTATTAAAGGCAGCAACTATATTAAGCTTTATAAAGTACTATACCTTTACTAAGTAGTTAAGCGTCTCTTAAATTAAGGGGATTAGATATTAATTTTAAATTATAATTGCATTTAGAGCTTAATAATTAATATAGAATCTTAAGCCTCCTCCTAGCTTTTTAATAAATAGTATAGGTAAGGTAAATAGAGATTAACTAGGGCGAATAAATCCTTTTTCTAGATGCTTGTTAAGGTATTATTATATTATAAGTAGTTCTTCTTATAATATACCGTATAGTGGACTAAACTTTAGTATTATACTAGGCTTAAGTTCTATCTTAAAATCGTGCTTATCTTAGTACGGGGCTAGTTAGTCTATAAATTGTTTTTTAAACTTGTTAATTAGGTCGTGGTACTCTTTAGGTATAAGAGGTTAAGGATTAATATACTATTTTAGTTCTAGTGCTTTTTTAATATCTTCTATAGTTATAGTAAAGATTTTATAATCTTATCTTTTTGCTAATAAAATAAAGGGTGCGGCTTATATTATATAAAATTTAAGAGGTTTTAACAAAACATCTTTATATTCTTTGCTATAATTAGTAGTTATAGCTTTATCGTCTTATTTTAAAGTTTATAGTAAGGGTAATTTATATTATATTAAATTTAAATAGTTATATATATGTTTATAGGGTATATAGTGTTTTTGTCATAGAACGAGCACAAGCGGAGATAATATATAGCGAAGTAGATATTAATAAGCTATATACATAAACTGCGTAATAAGGTCAAGACGTTGCGTAAGGAGAGAAGGTAAGGAAACAGGAAGAAAGGGGTATATATCATTAACTTGGTTGCTTAGTTAACACGTGCACGGGGCAGAATAGGCTTTGGGTTATAGTCCTAGCAGAACTTGGCAGAATTCAGTAGACTTGGCAGAATATGGCAGAACGCGGCAGATTGCCGTCAGATTGCCGTAGATTGCGGTCGGTCTCTTCTTACTGAGTCAGTGGAAACAGGTGGACATGTATAAGGTGTCACGGAGGTGTCCCGTAACAGTTTTAAGTAATAGCTTCGGTAGTAAGTTATATAGAACTTTAGTATTTCTTTAACCTAACTAATTAAGGGGTTATATCGCTTTAGCTATCCGTATTTAAGTATAACTTTATATTACTTTAGGGGTATAATAAATAGGGAGATATATTTAAGATATTTGCCTATCCGCATTTTTACTAGGGCGTAATATGTTATTTCGCTATATATTAAGGGTTTGCTATTAAAGCCTTATAGGCCTTAGGGCTTATTAAGTTTCTTTAATTTTAGGTATTAAGTTTTTATATAGTTTATATTAACGAAGCCTATACTAGTAGCTCCACTATCTATTAGGATTTATACCTCCTTCTATTTTCTAAGTATTTAAATTTCGCTAAGTATATTAAGGGAGTTGTGCCGTATATTAGCGCTAGAAGAGCCTAGACACTTATACTCTTCTACTTTTTATCCTAAGGCGCAACTTAGCCTTAGGATAATTTGTTTTCTAAGTTAACTAAAGGTAAGATGCTTTATAGCGACCAAATATAATTTATGGAGTGGGTATAATTTAAGGAATAAGTATAACTTAAGAAATAGGTATAGTTTAAGGAATAGGAGGAACTATAGCAGACCTTTTCAAAAGGGTGAGTTCGGCAATGCTTTTAAATATATCCCTTTTTACCGCATCTAAAGCATTCTCTATTTATAGCTTAAGTTCTTTATTTATTAGTTCCTAAGGGTATATAGGATTAAGCGGTATTAAGGTCTATAGGGTTATATATAGGGCTCTTAGGTTTTAGAGACGGATCGCGCTTTAGGGTATATACCGGTTTCGTATAGTTTTAAATATAGCGTATAGTTGGCTTTAGAGAATAAGTCTGTTTATTATATTAAAGGTCTTTATTAATTTATTAATATATTATAGTAAATTTAGATAGGTTTTTTAGCAGTTCCCTACTTACTAACTAGGCTCTAATTTTATCCAAAATAGCTTATTAAAGGGTAGCAACTCTAGCGGCTTTATTCTAATCTAGTTTACTAATAAGGCCTAAAAATTCCGAAAAGAAGCTAGTAAAGTCTCGGTTCCGTTATTATAGGTTTTTAAGTTTGGTAACAGCTATATATTCACGGCTAGTATTATTATACGTTTGTTCTAATAGGGAGATAAAGGTTTTAAAATTAACAAAGGTGCTATTACAGAAGAATGGGTCTATAGTTTATATAGCGTCCTTACTTAAACGGGATATTCTATAGCTAACCTTGCTAGCTTTAGTAGGGTATTAGTTATAGTTTATTAAAAGTTTAAGACGGAGCTTAGTTACGAAGGGATATAGGTTATTTTAATTTCTATTAAATATTAGAGGATTAGGGAGCTTTTTAGATTTTATAATAGGTACTAGGTTTGTTATATATATAGGTTAAGCTACTATTACTAGTTTAGTATTTATATTTAACGGGCCGGGTTTAGATATAGTTATTTTAATCTTATTTAGAAGTATTACTATTAGGGTCTCTAACGTAAGCGCCTTAGCGTTACGAAGTTCTTTATGGAGTGCTTCTATTAATTGCTAATGCTAGGCCTCTAGTATAGCCCGCTATTAAGCTAAGGCATCCGTAAAAGACTGTTGTATTATAGTTAACTGTTCCCTAACTAGGGCTATAATACTTATAGTTAACGCGGGGGATTTAAGTTTATTTACTATTTTAATAATAGTTGTTTTAATATAACGTAATATAAGGGCGTAAAGAGACTTTAGGGAAGATTTAAAGGAATAATATAAATTCTATCTAAATCTAAGGGTATATAGCTCTTGCTAGGAATAAGATATTATATAAAGAAGAGAAAGAAATAACAAGAGAATTATATAATTAAATAGTTAGGGGCTTAGTAGTTAATGCGTGCGTATATACGCACGCGGTCTTTAATGGACTTTAGTAGAATTTAATTGATCTAGCAGAACTTAGTAGAAGTTAATTAAGCTAGTAGAATTCGGTAGAATTTGGTCAAAGCGTCGGTTTTACTGAAATGTTCATTTGGCAGAATTTAGCAGAATTTATCTGTTAAGTGTTTTACCAAGACATTTTTGCTATAACTGGGCTAGTCCCGTTATAAGGTTGACCATACGCTATATAAAGTCTATTGTCTATATAATATTTTTAAACGTTATTAGGAAGGCTGCTACTACTACTACTACTAAATTAGATAGCGTTAAGATCTATTAGATCGTTCTATAGTACCGTTATAGAGGTATTGTTATTAAGTAATATAGGTTAATAGCCGCCAGCAGTACTTGGCTTAGTGGTATTTAGCTTAGTATAGTAGGCATAGTTCTATAGATTGTGGGTAAATATATCTATCTACTTACTCTAGCCCTTATAGTCGGTATTATTAATTTTATAGCTAAGGGTAAGGGCTAGATCCTTTATCTTAGAGGAAATATTTTTTTAAGTAAATCTACCTTTTATTCCTTAGTCTTATTTACTTTAATTATTAATTTATTAAGCTCTACTTTCTAGGACTAGTAGTTGCGCTCGCCTTAGCTTAAAGTATCTAACTTATTCTTAGCTACTTAGGTTATATCTATAGTCTTATAATACTTCCTTATATACGCAAACATTAACTTTTAGTTAGAGAAGATCTATTTACTTAAGTCGTTTAGGTATATACGTAGTATATTAAGGCCGTGTTTAATATAGTTATAAGCTTTATCTATTAGTATCTCTAATATATAGAGGACTTCGTCTATTAGGGTCTTAAAGCACTTTATATCTCTCTAGAAAACTATTACAGACGCTTTAAGTACGATGTTATAACTACTAGGAGAGGAGTCGGAAGCAGCTAGTTAGTTAATCGAGGCACGGTCCAGGATAGAACTAGTAAAACTATATAACGAGGAATGGTAGCCGAGGTTATATAACATTAAACGTATTAAATATATTGAACGTATTAGACGTTACGTTTAATATAGATAATACGCACCTTACGTATAAGGAGGATTTCTTAGGAGTACGGTTGTGTATTTAAAGGACCTCAGTCCCTACCTAGATAGTTCCTTCCTTATAGTAATTCTTAGAATATAATTAGAGTTAATCTGTTGGGCAACTACTCCACTAGTTATACCTGTATTGTTATTGTTGTTTAACTATTCTATACCTATATACCTAGCCTATTAATAGAACCCATCGTAGTATTTCCTACAAGGTTCCGTTATATAATTACTACTATAGTTATAGTAAAAGAAGTCGAACAATATGCCACTAAAAGCACTAGTCACAACGCCTTTAATAGTAGCAACCACCTTAGGTACTAGCGGCGATACTAGTATAAGGAGTGCTAGTATATAATATATTACCACGGACTAGTTATAGGAGATGGTTAATAGGTTAACGGAGAACAATTAAATACTTAAAGATAGACTTAATAGTATAGGAATAGTAAAGGTCAAGTTACCTTCAATCGAACGATTCTTAGGTAAGAAGTCAAAACTTAAAGGATTCCTAACCTAAATGCACTTTAAGGTTATATAAGAAGGGCCGAAACTAGTAACGACAATAGACTAAATAGCCTATATAGGGTTATTCTTATTAGGACGAGTGTTACGGCACTGGCAAACTGCCCTAGATTGCCGCAACTTGCCCCAGATTGCCGTAACTTGCCATTACGTAACTAGAGGATTATATATAGCTTCGAGCGGTGCTTCTGTTCTTCCCCTTTCCTTTCTTTAGCTTTGGATCCTTATTTATAGACAATCCAATTATACAGGCTTACGCGACCTTCTTGCCGTACTCGTGCCTTAATTAACTAAGTCGCTAATATTATCTAAAGCTTATTCTACTCTCTTTCTTCCTAAGAAGGAACTTAAATATATCTATAAGGATATAGAATAGGACCCTAAGGATATTACTAGGACTATAAGGACAGGATAGAACTAAAAGAACACAAATAGAACGCGAAACTTAAGAGTAGGACACGTATGGACTAGAACCCCTAGAAAATAAACAAATAGTGGAAATTACCTAAAACCCCTACCACTATGCTAAGAAATACAGTAGCTGGCAAAGCCGCTATAGGACCTATAAATACCTCTAATAGTAAAACAGTTGCTGTCTTGACCCCCTAAAAAGAACTTATAGCAGCTAATGCTAAAATTAAACGGCTTTGAGAGCTGCTTAAAACTAGAGATACCCCTATACCTAGTAAGGAGTTATTAGACACCTAGAGACTTGCTATAGTTCTTAAGGCCCTAGCCTAATGTGTAGTATTAGTATTGTTGCGGTCCGCGAAGGTTATAGACCCCCCATTGCTTATAGACGGAACTAACCCTATATTTAATAATTGGAAGCTTTAACTATAAGATAAGCTCAAAGTTAATACGGACTACTTCCCTACTACCCAAGCTAAAATGGCTTATGTCTTTGGCCGTACTGGTGGGGATATATAGACGCATCTACGTCCGCAATATGCCTAGAACTTGGCAGACCCCTTCCTCTTTAGAGAAGAGATAATTAATTACCTATCTTCTATCTATAAGGACCCCTTTAAGGTGTAGAACGCCCGCCTTAACTATAAAGGCCTAAATATAAAAATAACGGAGACCTTTTTGGTTTTTTAGACCCATTTCTTATACCTAGCTAGCTAGGCTTAAATCCCCTAGGAAGACCTGCTACTAGACCTATTTAATAAGCTTACCTTAGACCTACAGCGAGCTATACTACTAGTCTTTACCACTATATAGACGCTAAAGGAACTAACGGACTAGTGCTTAGCTATTAATTAAGGCCTCCGTTAAATTAAGGTATATGCTAAGCGGTATAAAGCTAGGAACCCTCTAAACCAGACTATAAGCAATATAAGAATAGCTAATAGTGCCCTAGTATAGGCCGTAACTCCCACAGCACTAACTGTTTAGCCCGCCGTTAATCTAGCAGCTAGCTACGTAGCTAGTCCTGCTATAGGCCTGGTATAGACTCGGCCTATATATAGTAACCCCTATAGATAGGCCTTTAGTAATTAAGGAGCTTACTTTTTATGCGGCTAAAAAGACTACTTTATAAAGGACTGCCCTATAGCAGCAAAGACAAATAAGGTTCTATTAATTTAGGAGGATAGTATACAGCTAGAAAAAGAAGAATCCTAGAGGAAGACTCCTCTCTAGGGTTAAAAGGGATTAATATGTTATATATTAATCTAGGTTAGCTAGTTAGTAGTGTTACGGACGCTTTAAGTACAATGTTACGACTACTTAGAGAGGAGTCGGCGGAAGCTAGTTGGTTAATACAGGCACGGTCTAGGATGGATCCGGTGGAACCATGTAACGAGGAATGGTAACCGAGGTCACGTGGTGTTGAACGTATTAACTATGTTAAACGGAAGGGATGTTACATTTAATACAGACAACACATACCTTACGTACAAGAGAGGATTTCTTAGGAGTACGGTTGCGTATTTAAAGGACCTTAGTCTCTACTATAGATAGTTCTCTCCTTGTAGTGAATCTTAGAATATAATTAGAGTTAATCTATTAGGCAACCACTCCACCAGTTATTATTACATTGTTATTTTTGTTGTACCTATATACCCAGCCTATTAACAGAACCTACCGTAGTTCCTACTATAAGGTTCCGTTACACATTCACTACCAAGGTTACGGTATTAGAACAAACTCGAACAACATACCACCCAGAGCAGCACCAGTCACGACGGTGTTGACGGCAGCTACAACCTTAGGACCAGGTGATACCAGTATAGACAATAGGGATTCTTAAGTGGTTACGCGAGGTCAGTTACAGGAAATGGTTAATCACTTATAAGACAACAATAGGATACTTAAAAAACGCATCAATAGAATCAGAGCAGTAAAGATTAAGTTACCTTCAATTAAACGGTTCTTAGGAGAGAAGTCGAAGCTTAAGGGATTTCTTACGCAAATGCACTTTAAGGTAGTACAGGAAGGAGCGAAGTTAGCAACATTATTAGACTAAGTAGCCTATACAGGATTATTCCTAACAGGGAAAGCACTTAAGTAGTTTAAACCATATCTCACGGAAATATAGGCTAATGGTATAACAACTACTAACCAAGATATACGATATATATTTGCCAGTTAGAATGGGTTTGTAGAGTAACTAATATAGATGTTTAGAGACCTAGAGGCCACAACCATAGCGAAACAAAAGCTTTAGAACTTAGTATAACGCACTTTAGCAATTAAGTATATAACACAGTTTTAAACACTAGCTATATAGGTTAAGTGGAATAACAGGGCGCTTATAGTATAGTATAAATAGGGACTTAAGGCTAAAGTCCAGGACACAATTATCCTAATAGAAGATGCGGATACTCTAAGGGAGTTAATAGATTAGTTAATAAAGATTAATAACAGAATCTACTAAAGGGAACAAGCTAAGAGAGGGCAAGATAGAGTTCCACAGTTATATAAGGCATAGAGTACGCAACGATAGATATAGAGTTAAAAACTATGGAATAGCGCAGAGCTAATAGACCTAAGTAGTACCAAAGAAACCCAAAGATGGGAAAAGAAACTATAGAAACCTAGAGGTTAAGAATTAAGTAATTAAAGGACCAAGAAGCAAAGGCCAAACTAGGGATCTTAGCAGTAGAAGACGTTTAGGCGGACTCCACAGCAAGAAAGATAGTTTAAAGACAGAGCTTGCATAAATTATAGAAAACAGGGTTATTTCGCTAGAGACTATAGAGGTAGTTAGAGTAACTACGCGGTAAAGGGAACCAGACTAGCAGACGGCACATATGTACAGAGGGACAATAGTGCACTACAAAGAACAAAAGAGTATTTAATTAACAGTTTTGCGTATTATTACAACAATACATGCCAAATTTATAAGGACGCCAAGTATGGTGTAAGCTATTGGCTATAAAAGCCAAAGTTAAAAGGACTCTAAGAAACCAGAGAGTTAGACAAAAAACAAGATCAACTCTATAAGCTAGATTAAGATATTACAGCAACATACAGACAAGGATTAGCAGTAATGATAATAGAGTTAAAGTACTTATTAATCAACAGCAACAAGGACGAAAAGGAGGCTAACTGGGAGTACTTAAACCTCAATAACGTAATAGAAGCAGAGACTGAGACTATTACTAAACAAGGTTCAGTAATAGGTATAGCGACACCATTAGATACGATTTCCATCGCTTTATAAGATAATAGGAGTAATGTTTAGAAGAAACTAAGCAAGTAAATAACTACTAGTGCTAGCTTATTACTTAATAAAGGTAAAAAGCCACAGGCTTAAGATTTTTAAGAAGAGATAAGATACACCCAAGGACCCTTAATAGACAAAAACCAGTGGGAAAGGGCAGTAACTCAGTTCAGTAATAAACAAATAAGTACAGGACGCAAGTTTAAGAACTATAAGTTTGGAGAATAAATAAAAACGTCAGCAATCCTAGGTAAACATAGTATTCAGCCTAAAGATCAAATAGTCGATACCAGGATTAAAAAGTAAGACGACTATAAAGATCCAGCTATAAGATGTAGAAAACAAGAAACTATAGATAAGTTCAGAACAAGAATTATTATATAGCAAGAGCGAAAGCTAGATAGTAGATTAGCTACGCCAGGTTATATAAGGAATAGAGCACCTATATAAAGAGTTACTAATAGGCTGAGTGCAGGGACACCAAGGGCAAAGTGGTTAGATAAACTAGAACAAGAAGAGGATCTAGATATTCCAATCCAGTTTAAAGAAAGACATACCAAAGGATGTCATAATATAGCGATAATAAGGTACTTTCTAATAGATAGACCATACACACTAAACCAGTTATACGGAAAGTGGTATAGGCAAAGACACAACAATAAATAGGAAGATTTTTATATATAGCTAGACAAAAAAGTTGTCTAAGACCAACCCATTGCGGAAAAATGTATAAGTCACATTAAGGGAGCATTAATTATAATGTTAAGAAACCTAGAAGAGGGATCTAGGGACTAGAGAAGTAAGCGACAAATCTTAATACCTATAGTAGAGATACCAGTGGTTAGGTTAACTAGGTATAGGTTTAAACTTAAGAATAAAGACAAACTAAGAGTTAATCTAAAATATATAGCGCATTATACACTATCGTAGATAGCTTGTGTGGATGATATATATAACATACATAGAGCACCCAAAGATAAGAACTGGAAGTACCCTATAAAAATATATTAGGCACCAGAAGAAAAGCGGTTTAGGAACGCCAGGTATATACATAGTTAGCACCCAGTAGAAGTATAAGGTTAAGGGGACTTAACACTTTAACTAGAAAGATTCCTTACGGAGAAGTGCCTAGATAGATAATAGTGGTGGGAGTACCTAAAGAACACTTATCTATAGCATATAGAGGAAAAGAAATAAACTAAGTATTAGCTAAAGGTGGACTAAGTATAAACTAGATCAAATAGCCAACAGTTAGGAAAAGGGGAGGCGCATAGAACTAGAGGGAACTAGTATTAGAGCCTTAGACCCTTAAAGGAATTTAAGGACAATACCTAAATTTAAGAGCTAAGTGGCAAGATTATCAGTTTAAAGCGTTAGTAGATAGTAGAGCAATAAGGAACCATATATTACTAAAGGCAGTAAAAAGGATGGGGTTACCATATAGACAGAAAGAACACCTATATCCACTTATAACAATTTCAGGAGATTAGATAGCCTATAGAGGAGGTATTATTAATTTTAAAACAGGACCTATTTAGATAACTATTAAGGGGAGACCAGTTAGAATATCTTTTAATATCCTACCGTTAGGACAGGATAAGGCGATACTAGGAATACCTTGGTTATAGGAGTACAATCCAAAGATTAATTAGGTTATAGGTTAGGTTAATATTAAGGATATACAACGACATAAAGTGCGACAGTAAACCAAGTTGGTATAGTACCAAGTTAGAGCAATATATAAGGAGACTAAGTAAGGCTTAAGTTATATACTAAAGAGATACCATAAGTATAGAAAAAAGTTATAGTTACTAGAAAGTAAGAAGCTATTAAAGCATACAGCTTAGGACCACAAGATAGAATTAAAAGAGGGAATAAGTCTAAAGTTCTTTCTAATCTATAAGCTTACTAAAACAGAGTTAGTAGCGCTTAAGGAGTTTATCCAGGAGAACTTATAAAAGGGATATATTAGACCATCGTAGTTATTAGTAGAATATCCAGTATTGTTCATCCTAAAGAAAAATAGAAAACTTAGGATGTGTATAGACTACTAATAGTTAAACAGTATTACTAGGAAGGATAGGTACCCTTTACCCTTAATTAGCGAAATCCAAGACAGGATAGGCAACATAAAGATCTTTACAAAGATAGATCTGAGATAGGCGTACCATTAGATTAGAATTAAGGAAGGCAACAAATAGAAGGCAGCCTTTAGGTCAAAGGAAGGACTATACAAGCTATTAGTTATACAGTTCGGACTTATAAATACACCAGCAACGTTCTAAAAGCGAATTAATAGCGTGTTAGGAGAACACCTAGATGAATTTATTATAGTATACCTTAACGACATTATTATCTACTTAGAGAGTAAGGAAGAGTACGGAGAATATATTAAGTGGGTCTTAAAGAGACTACAGGAAGAATAGATGCTAGTAGTAATTAAGAAATACAAGTTCTTTACTAGAAAGACCGATTTTGTTAAATTTATTATTAAACTAGGCCAACTCAGCATAGATCTAAAGAAGATAGAGGCTATAGTGAATTAGCAAGAACTAGAGAACGTTATGTAGTTAAGATTATTCCTAGGGTTTTGTAATTACTGTAGAAGGTTTATAGCGTAATAGTTATAGGATATTAAGCCGTTTACACAGTTAACTAGAAAGGAAGAACCGTAGGTATAGGAAAAGGAGTAATAAGAATTGTTTAAGAAGGTTAAAGAGTTATTTACCTAAGAGCCAGTTCTTAAAATCTATTAACCAAGTCTAGAGACGGTTATAGAAACGGATATATTAGACTTTACACTAGGGGCGTACTTCCTATAGAAATATCAAGATAGATAGCACCCAGTAGCATACTATAGTTGGAAGATAACACTACTAAAGTTAAACTATAACATCTACAACAAGGAGTTATTAGATATAGTAGTAGCACTTAAGGAATAGAGAGTATTCTTATAAGGCATAGAGAAACCATTTGTAGTTAAAATAGACTATAAGAACCTTATAGGATTCCTAACAACAAAGGAACTTAACCAGAGACAGGTTAGATAGGCGGAAATGCTTGCAGAATACCATTTCGAAATTCAGTATACTAAGGGTATAGATAATGCATAAGCAGATACTTTAAGCAGAAAGGCTAAACTATAGAGTAGTAAAAAGCTATTAGGAGCTTTATTGCGAAAGGATTAAGACGGATTAATTAGGTATAATTATTTAAAGATTGTAGTAACTAAGGAAAGTTAGATCCATAAATTACTAGAGAGTAATTAGATATAGAAAATCCAAGAAGTATAGGTAGAGGATCTAGACTTAGAGCAATACGAAAACAAAGAAGTAATATATATACCTAAGTCTATCGCAGAAGAATTTATTAAGGAATTCCATAAGGGAATAATATAAGGACATAATGGAGCTATAGGCTTAGTGTTAAGACTTTAAAAGGAGTACATTATTTAAGGAATCTAGGGAATAGTAAGATAAGTTATAAAGGAATATCTAAATTGCCAAAGAAATAAACTGACAAGGCATAAACCATATAGAGGGCTATAACCTATTAAAACACCAGGAAGACCATAGGAGGTTATATTATAGGACTTTATTATTAAGTTACTAAAGTTAAGAGATCCTATTATAGGATAAGATTATAACGTAATCTTAGTAATAGTGGATAAGCTAATAAAGTGGGGATACTTTATAGCATATACTAAAGAAATATTAGTAGAAGATGTCGCTAGAATCTATATAAAAGAAGTATTTATAAAACATGGAGCACTAGATAAGATTATATCGGATAGAGATCTAAGATTTATAGTAGTATTTTGGGAAGTGTTTCTAGCAGAACAGGGAGTTCGCGTAGCAATATCTATAGTATATTATCTGCAGACGGATAGATAAACGGAAAGACTAAACTAGACACTAGAATAGTATCTAAGACATTATATCAATTACGCATAGAATAATTAGGTATCGCTATTACCAGTTACATAGTTTATATACAATATAACACTATAAAAAGGAATAGGAACATTACTATTTAAGGCGAATTACAGATACGAGCTAAGAATATTATTATCACCATATTAAGTAAAAAAGACGAGTAGCACAGCTAAGTAAAGAATGGAGACGTTAATAAATCTTTATATAGACCTTAAAGAAACAGCTAAACTAGTATAAGAACGAATAAAAAAGTACTATAATACTAAGAGATCTAAGGGACCAGATCTTAAGGAGGGGGATAAAGTATAGCTACTATATAAAAATTTCAAAAGTTAATGACTAAGTAAGAAGTTGGACCACATTAGACTAGGACCTTTTGAAATTAAGTAAGGAGTTTTATTAGTTATATATAAGTTAAACCTACCAGCTAAAATAAAGATCTACCCTATATAGCACATCACAATGCTAGAACTAGTACACGGAAATATTAAGCCACTAGTCTATAAGGCAGATATATATAGAGGACAAAAGGAAGACAAATAGCAAGTTTTAAAGATTATTAGTTATAAGGATATAGATAACAAAACATAGTATAAAGTAAAGTAGATAGGCTATAGTGAGACTACCTAAAAACCACTAAGCAACCTAAAGAACGCTATAGGAAAGGTATAGGAGTATTAAAAGAAAGTAGGTTAGGTAACATTAATAAGAAAGAATTGCCAAAGAAAGAGTTACCTAAGGGGGACCTAAAAGGAGTAATTGCCAAGCTACTTAGAGTTGTTTCCCTTATAGGAGGAGAGCTAATCCTTTTATTACCTAGCTTAGACAAACCCTGTTAAACTAGTTTCCACTTCTTAGAACAAACCTTCTTACGGACACGTTTAAGACGTTAAAGACAAGCATAAGCTAAACATTAAGCTTTAAGGACGCGTGCGGACTCTTCTAAGGTATATTAAACCTCAAGCAATACAGAGGCCAGCTTATTATTAAGCTTCGCAGCGGTAGATTAAACACGAGACCCTATAATAAGTTACTTAGGGAACTTAAAGACTGTTAAGAGTAATAGGACGCGTATACTTAGCGTCAGAAATAGAGCAAACGTCGCAGGACAATTAAATATTTGCTTTAGTATACTTAGAGTAAGAAGAGAGTTATTAAGACAAAGGACTCGCTAGCGCAATATAGACTAACCCCTCTTTTACGCACCTTAAGTAGGGAATCGCCATCACTTCGCCAAGTGATAGTATGGAGGAAACCGTATAAAGGCGACGCTTAACCTAGGAAAGAGAAGAAGAAGCTTTAGGTATAATAAGTATAGATATTAACTAGACTAATTAAGCGGATATTATACCTCTAGTAGGCGACTTAGAGATGTTAGGAATCTTTAAGGACGAAGATAAAGAGGAGGGAGATAGTGTTACAGACGCTTTAAGTACAATATTACAACTACTTAGAGAGGAGTCGGCGGAAGCTAGTTAGTTAATATAGGCACAGTCCAGGATAGATCTGGTGGAACTATATAACGAGAAATGGTAACTAAGGTCATATAGTGTTAAACGTATTAACTATGTTAAATGGAAGGGACGTTACGTTTAATATAGATAACACGTACCTTACGTACAAGAGAGGATTTCTTAGGAGTATGGTTGCGTATTTAAAGGACCTTAGTTTCTACCGTAGATAGTTCTCTCCTTATAGTAAATCTCAGAATACAATTGGAGTTAATCTGTTAGGCAACCACTCCACCAGTTATTATTACGTTATTGTTTTTGTCGTACCTATATACCCAGCCCATTAACAGAACCCACCGTAGTTCCTACTACAAGGTTCCGTTACAAGTAGAAGAAGCTGCACTATCCCTTATACTTTATTCCATAATGGATATTAAGTTTTAACCTCTACTTTGGCTAACTCTGGAGTAAATGCCTTTGCCTTAATAGATATATAGTATACTATAAAGTTGGCTAACTTTTTAAATGCACCCCTTAAAGAACTGCCTAAACCAATTTCTATTTGTGGGTATAACGGACGGATAGGACTACCTATTACAACTATCTTACGGATTTACCTTTGTGTAGACGGATAAAGGTAGTATAATATCCCCTTTCTTATTACGGACCTAGGAAGCCACAATATAATCTTAAAAAGAAAATGGCTAGCCTATTTAGGCTTATAGCTTAATATATAAAGCAGACGGCTTATCTAGCCCAAAACCCTATCCCTAACACCTTCTTTTATAAAAGAAATCAGCATTATAATGGAAAACCTTATGCGGCCATAGATAGATACTATTTACTAGGCTAATGCTATACGTAGGGACTAGGCCTTTAAGAAAGATATACAGCTTAATCCGCAATAGGTCTATATACTACGCCGCCTCCAGACTACCTATATTACGCTACCCGTACTAGAGACCTAGGAAATTAGTAGTAACCTAGCTAAGTCCCCCGTGGAGAACTTAGGCCCTATATAGCTATAAAGGAAGGCCAGGAATACCGGACGCTATACTAAACTAATAGACTAGAAGGATAACTTACGGAAAATAGAATATAAGCTAAGGAAGACTATAAACCTTATCCCGCAAAATATGGCCTAATAAAAGCCCGTAAAGAAACCTACGGACCTTCCCCTAGTTAATATCTGCTGTATTAGCGCCATAGGATTCTAGTAGAACTTAGTCTAACCTAACACTATTGCCTTTACTACTAGCTTATATAAAATTAATTAAATAATTAAGGAAAAGGAAAGCGAGCTTAGCGGATAGGAAAGTAAACTTATAGATAAGAAACTGGTAGAACAGAAACGACCCCGTTAATACTAGAAATTTAAGGACGTATTCTCTAAGGCAGCGTCTAATATACTTCCACCTTACTAACTATATAACTATAAGATTAAGATTAAGCCAGATAAGGAAGACACCCTTAGTTATAGCCCCCTTCGTTAGTAGTCTACTGCTAAATTATAGGCTATAAAGTAGTACCTTATTAATAACCTAAATAAGGGCTTTATTAAGCCTAGTTAAGCCCCCTTTAACTCGCCTATTCTCTTTACTAAAAAGCTAAATAGAGGACTTCGTTTCTGTATTAACTACTATAAACTTAATAATATAACTCGTAAGGACCGCTATCTACTACCCTTACTTAATAAGACTCTAGCCTAAATAAGTAGAGCTAAGATCTTTACTAAGCTTAATATCTGTTAGGCTTTTTACCAAATTAGGGTAGACTCTAGATTAGAAGATCTTACTATATTTTAGACCCATTACAAAATATATAAATATAAAGTACTTCCTTTTAGACTAACCAACGGACTAGCTATATACTAGCGATATATAAATAATATACTCTTTAACTACCTTAACGACTTCTATACGGCCTACCTAGATAATATTATAATCTACTCCAAGAATAAGTTAGAATATAAGAAGCATGTTTATAAAGTCCTATAACGGCTCCGCAAGGCCAGTCTCTAGGCTAATATTAGGAAATTAGAAATTAGTGTTAAGCGTATAAAGTACCTAGGGTTTATTATTAGCATAGACGGAATAGAGGCAGACCTAGAAAAGACGGCTGTAATTAACTAATAGGAATCCCCACGGACTGTAAAAGGGGTATAGTTGTTTTTAGGGTTCTGCAACTTTTACTAGCGCTTTATTAAGAACTATAGTAGAGTTACTTAACCTCTTATCCACCTTACTAGAAAGGACTAGCCCTTCTACTTTAATGCCATATACAAGCAGGCCTTTAATAAGCTTAAAAAGCGGCTAGTCTCTGCCCCTTTACTTGCCTATTTTTACCTAGAACGGCCCTTAATACTATAAACTAACGCCTTAGATAGTATAATAGCTAGCGTTTACTCCCAGAAGTAGCTAGACGGAGAATAGCACCCCATTGCTTATTATTCCAAGACTATAATAGATACTAAGCTAAACTACTATATCCATAATAAAGAAATACTGGCTATTATCTCTAGCTTTTAGCACTGGCGTATATAGCTAGAGGGGACCCCTAAACCTATTTAAGTAGTATTAGATTATAAGGCTTTAGAATACTTTATAATAACAAAGGCCCTTATAGCCCGGTAGGCGCGCTAGGCGGATATTCTATCTTAGTTTAACTTCCTAATTAGGTATAGGCCAGGTACTACTAACTATATAGATACTATTATAAGGCGCAAACAGGACCTAGATAACTAGGCAGCTGTAAAGATATTATTACAGACTTAGACGCTATTATAACCAGAATGCCTTAACCCCTAAATATGGGCAGAACTAAATACGGACCCTTTAGACGCTGAAATATATCTAGTTAACTCCACAGAACTTAACCTTATTAATAAACTGCTATAGGTAAACCGTATGGCACCTTCTCTATAGGAGTACTGCGAAAAGGTAAAGGATGCTACTAGCCTATAGTCCCTTAAAAACGGACTGCTTAAGCACTGGAAACGGCTAGTAGTGGCAAAGAAATAGAATTTATAGACTCGGCTTATTGCTAAAGCATATACTTAGGTCTTTATAGCTTACCCCGGAAATAATAAGACCCGTAGAATTATTAGCGACCGCTACTACTGGCCCAGAATAGTTATAGATATTAACCGCTATGTATAGAACTGCGATAACTGCTGTAGGTCTATAATTCCACGAGATAAAACCCTAGGGCTATTAAAGCCACTCTTAATACTAGAACGCCCCTAGCAGTATATCTTTATAAACTTCTACAAGCTACCTATAGACCGTAGTGGACATAATATGGCTATAGTTACAGTCGACCGCTTTAGTAAGCGCCTATTCTTAATCCCTTATTATAAGAATATTAATACTAAAGAGGCGGCCTAACTATATATCCACTACGTCTACTGAATTTATGGACTACTAAATACTATTATATCCAATTATAGGCTGTAATTTATATTGGCTTTCTAGAACGAGTTTACCTAGATTCTAGGTATTAGGCTAAAGCTCTTTATAGCATACTACCCCTAAACAGACGGTTAAACGGAGATTATAAATTAATACTTAAACTAGAAACTTTGACCCTTTATTAACTACTTTTAAGATAACTAGGGTAAACTACTACCTATAATAGACTACGCCCAGGCAACCCTACCTTATAACTCTACAGGGTTTGCACCTATTTAGCTAGAAATAGGATACTTACCCCGTATAAGCTTTAACTGGAAGAGACTGGAAGGACCATAGACTATACGCGAAAAACTATCTTATAAGGAAGCATAGTAGTATGCTAGACGCCTAGAAGAAGTATAGATGGTAGCCCGTAAGAACCTAGAGAAGGCCCAGAAATTAATAGAATAGTAGGTAAATAAGCACAGGCGCGAGCCTGTCTTTACTGTAGGCAATAAGGTCTGGGTTATAGTAAAGAACTAGAAAATAGAACGGCCTAGCCGTAAGCTAGACTATTAGATAGTAGGACTGTATAAGGTTCTTAAGAAGAGAGGCAACTCATATAAGGTAAAGCTCCTAGATTTAATTAAGATCTACTCTATCTTTTCGCTAAATAAGCTATAAAAAGCTATAAATAACCTACTACCCAGATAAAAGAACAAACCGCCCCTGCCGATTTAAGTTAATGGTAACAATAAATAGGAAATTAAAGAGATACTAGCCTATAAACTTGTATAAGGAATACTAAAGTACCGTATAAGCTGGAAAGGATATAATCCGGACCCTATCTAGTACCCAGTATAGAACTTTATAGGTAGCCCCTATAAGTTATAAGAATTCTATAGCCGTTACCCTAATGAACCTAGACCGCTAAAGTACTTAGATAAGTGAATAGAGTGCTAGTATAGTAAAGACGATAAATTACCAGAAAAGTATAAGGATAAAAACGCCCTATGGGGGTAATATGGATATATAAAGCCTAAGGGCAGGCTTTTTTGGGAGGGGGGGTAATGTTACGGCACTGGCAAACTGCCCTAGATTGCCGCAACTTGCCCCAGATTGCCGTAACTTGCCATTATATGACTAGAGGATTGTATATAGCTTCAAGCGGTGCTTCCGTTCTTCCCCTTTCCTTTCTCTAGCTTTGGATTTTCGTTTATAGACAATTTAATCGTACAGGCTTGCGCGACCTTCTTGCCGTGCTCGTGCCTCGATTGACTAAGTTGCTAACAACGAGCACTAGAATGGTTTAAGCTATACCTTATAGAGATATAGGCTAGTAGGATGGCTACTACTAACTAAGATGTATAATATATTTTTTTAAGTTAGGAGGGCTTTGCGGTATGCCTAACGCAGATATTTGGAGACCTAGAAGTAATAATAACGGTAGAAAGAAAACTCCAAAATCTTATCTAATATACGTTAGCAATTAAGTATATAACGCAGTTTTAAACCCTAGTAATATAAGTTAAATAGAATAATAAGGCGCTTATAGCATAATATAAGACAGGACTTAAGGTAAAAGTCTAGGATGTAATTATTCTTATAGAAGATACGGAGATACTTAGAAACTTAATTAATTAAGCGATAAAGATTGATAATAGGATCTATTAACAGGAATAAGCCAAAAAAGGGTAGGATAGAGTTCTATAGTTGTATAGGGCGTAGAGTTTGCCACAACTAAGTTAAAAGAAATAGTAACTATAGAACTATGGGCCGGAACTAATGGATTTGAGCGGCACTAAAGAATCCTATAAGAGGAAAAGTTTATAGAAACCTAGAGGATAAGGATTAAGTAATTAAAGGTCTAAGGAGTAGAGGCTAAACCAGGGATCCTAGCAGTAGAAGACGTTTAAGCGGTTTCTATAACAAGAAAGGTGGTTTAAAGATAGAGCTTATATAAACTGTAGAAAACAAGGATATTATATATAAGACTATAGAAATAATTAGATTAACTAAGCAGCAAAAAGAACAGAGTAAGGAGAGCTAGAACTAGTAACCAAGATACTATAAGGTACTACGGAGTGCTTAATTAACAGTTTTGTATCTTATTATAATAACATATATAAAGTCTATAAAGACGCTAAGTATAGCGTAAGCTATTGGCCATAAGAGCCTAAGTTAAGAGGACTCTAGGGTATAAGAGAAGCAGACAAAGAAGCGGACTAAATCTATAAACTAGATCAGGACGAAGACGGTGTAGCAAGCCAGTAGTTAGCGGAGAAGGTTCTCGCGCATTAGTTCTATTAAGCGGCAGAATCCAAGGGTTAAGATAATTAGACTATTAGTACTATAATTAAGGTAGATACTGAATTAGAAATAGAGACTAAATCAGCTATAGGAATGCACACCCTATTAGATATAATAACTATCGCTTCGCGAGACGGCAGTAGAGGAATGTTTTAGAGTAAACTTAGTAGACAACTATATAATCTAGCTACCTTACCACTTAATAAAGGCAAAAGGCCATAAGCTTAAAATTCTAAAACACGGATAAGAGACATCTAAGATTCTTAAGACAAGATGAGGACGGCTTAAGGACCTACAACAGATAAGAACCGATGGTCAAGAGTAAGGGCTTAGTTTAGCGATATACGAATAAGCACGGAATAGAGATTCCTAGATACCAAGGATTAATATAATTACTCTAAGGTTAAAGACCCTAACTACGGGGTAGAACTAGAAAAGAGACTTATAAGTACCTAAGATTCTAAAGAACGGATAAGGACTAAAACTAATACGCTAATAATAAACCTTAGAAAGAAAATTGAGGCATAGTAAGGGTCTAGGGGATATTAAGGATTAGGGAATCCTAGGGAAAGGATACCTCTATAATATATTATGAATAGGCCTAAAGTAGGCACGCCTAGGGCTAAATGGCTAGAAGAACTAGAACAAGAAGAGAACCTAGGAGTTCCTACTAGATTTAAAGAACGCCATATAAAGGGCTATAACAACGCAGCTATAACTAGATACTTTCTTAAAGAAAAATCGTATACGCTTACGGAATTATACCGTAAGTAGTATAGATAGCAATACAATGATAAATAGGAAGATTTCTATATATAGTTAGACGAACAAGTTATCTAGGACCAAGCAATTATAGAAAGGCGCATAAGTTATATTAAAGGGGCACTAATTATGACAGCTAGAACCCTAGAAGAATAATTAACGGACTAGAGAACTAAAAGATAGGTCTTAGTACTAGTAAATAACATACTAATATTTAGAGAACAAAACCAGAGGTTTAAACTTAAGAGTAAAAATAAACCTAGAGTTGACCCGAAACACCTAGTATATTACACATTATTATAGATTGTATATATAGATAACTAGTGCGAAATACACAAAGCACTAAAGGTGAAAAATTAGAAATACCCTATATAAATATATTAGGTACTAGACAAACAAAGATATAGGAATGCTAAGTATATATATAAATAGCATCTAGTAGAGATTCCGGACGCTAGAGATCTAATATTATAACTAGAACGGTTTCTAACGGAAGAATGCCTAGATAAACGACAGTAGTAGGAATATCTAGAGAACACGTGTCTATAGTATATTAAAGATAAAAAGCGAACTAGATATTGGCCTATAAGGAAGCTAAGTGTTATAGGATTAAGCTAGTAGTTAGGAAAAGGGGAGGCCCATAGGACTAGAGGGAGCTAGTAGTAGAGCCTTAGACCCTTAAAGAAATCTAAGGACTATATCTAAATATATAAGTTAAATAGCATAATTAACAGTTTAAGGCACTAATAGATAGTAGAGCTACGGGAAATTATATTTCACCTATAGCAGTATAAAGGATGGGACTACCATATAGACAGAAACAAAATCCCTATCTATTATTAACAATTTTAGGAGATGCAATAACCTACGGAGGAGGCATTATTAATCTTAAAACAGGATTTATTTGGCTAAATATCAAAGGGAGATCTATTAAGATGTCTTTTAACATCTTACTATTGGGATAAGATAAGGCGATACTAGGAATGCCTTAGTTATAGGATTACAACCTAAAAATCAATTAGATTACAGGACAAGTCGATATTAGAGACACTTAACAACGCAAATTGCGACAAGTAACTAAGATAGTATAGTACTAAGTTAGGGCAATATATAAAGAGACTAAGCGAGGCTTAAGTTATGTACTAAAAAGATACTATAAGTATAATAAGAAACTATAGAGCCTAGAAAGTAAAAAGCTGTTAGAATATATAGTATAGGACTATAAGATAGAGTTAGAACTAGAAACTAGCCTAAAGTTCTTTCTAATCTATAAGCTTACTAAAACTAAGTTAGTAGCGCTTAAAGAGTTTATCTAGGAGAACTTACGAAAAGGATATATTAGACTATTATAATTATCGGCAGGTTATCTAGTATTATTTATACCTAAGAAAAATAGAAAACTTAGGATATGTATTAACTATAGATAGTTAAATAGCATTACACGCAAGGATAGATATCCTTTACCCTTAATTAGCGAAATCTAGGACAGGATAGGTAACGCGAAAATCTTTACAAAGATAGATCTAAGATGGGCGTACCATTAGATTAGGATTAAAGAAGGTGATAAATAGAAAGTAGCCTTTAGATTAAAGGAAGGACTATATAAACCATTGGCTATACAGTTTAGACTTACAAACATACTAGCAATATTTTAGAAATGAATTAATAATATATTAGGAGAATACTTGGATAAATTTATTATAGCATACCTTAATAATATTATTATCTACTTAATAAGTAAGAAAGAATACGAAGAATACATTAAATGGGTCTTAAAGTATAACGGGACTAGCCTAGTTATAGTAGGAATGTCTCGGTGAAACACTCGATAGATAAATTCCAACGCTTTAATTAAATTCTGCCAAATTCTACCAAGTTAATTGAATTCTACTAAATTCCGCTAACTTAATTAATTTCCACCGGTCTCCATTAAATTCCACCGACGTAATAGAATTTAGTTAAAACCTATTAAAATCCGCGTAGGCTCGTGCCCACACGTCTGCTACTAAGACTATAAATATTTAGTTACAAGTTTCCTATATTCCTTTCTCTTCTTTACGCAACGTCTTATACTCTGCAAGAGCTATATACCCTTAGATTTAGATAGAATTTATATTGTTCCTTTAAATCTTCCCTAAAGCCTCTTTACGCCCTTATATTACGTTGCGTTAAAATAACTACTATTAAAATAGTAAACAAACCCAAATCCCTTTTAATAACCATAAGTATTATAACCCTAGTCAGGGAACAGTTAACTATAATATAACAGTTCTTTACGGACGCCTTAGCTTAGCAGTGGGCTGCACTAGAAGTCCAGTACTAGCGATTAATAGAAGCACTCCGCAAAGAACTCCGCAACGTTAAGGTATTTACGTTATAGACCCTAATAGCAACACCTATAAATAAAATTAAAATAACGGTACCTAAACCTAATGCGTTAAATGCGAATACTGAACTAGTAATGGTAGCTTAACCTACACCTATAGCGAACCTAATACCTATAAAATCCAAAAAGCTTCCTAATCCTCTAATGTTTAATAGAAACTAAAATAACCTATATCCCTTTATAACTAAGCTCTATCTTAAACTCTTAACAAACTACAATTAATACCCTACTAAGGCTAGCAAGGTTAGCTATAGAATATCTTATTTAAGCAAGGACGCTGTATAAACCATAGATCCATTCTTCTGTAATGGCACTTTTATTAATTTTACAACCTTTATCTCTCTACTAGAACGAACGTATAATAACGCTAGCCGTAAACACATAGCTGTTACTAAACTTAAAAACCTATAATAATAGAACCGAGACTTTACTAGCTTCTTTTTGGAATTTTTAGGCCTTATTGGCGAACTAGATTAGAATAAAGCCGCTAGAGTTGCTGCCCTTTAATAAGCTATTTCGGATAAAATTAGAGCCTAGTTAGTAGGTAGAGAACTGCCGAAAAACCTATCTAAATTTGCTATAATATGTTAATGAATTAATAAAGACCTTTAATATAACAAATAGACTTGTTCTCTAAAGTTAACTATACCTTACGTTTAAAACTCCTTAAAACTAGTATATGCTTTAAAGCGCGATCCTTTTCTAAGACCTAAAAGCCCTATGTATAACCTTATAGACCTTAATGCCACCTAATTCTATATACCCTTGGGAACTAATAAATAAAAAACACAAGCGACAAATAGAGAATGTTTTGGATATGGTAAAAAAGGATATATCTAAAAACATTACCGAACTTACCCTTTTAAAAAAGTCTGCTGTAGTTCCTCCTAATCCTTAAGTCGTACCCAATCCTTAAATTATACCCATTCTTTAAGCCGTACTTATTCCTTAAATTATACCCGCGCTATAAATTATACTTAGACGTTACGAAGCACCTCGCCTTTAGTTAACTTGGAAAACGAATTGTCCTAGGGCTAAGTCGCGCCTTAGGATAAAAAGTGGAAGAGTATAAGTATCTAGGCTCTTCCAGCGCTAATACACAACATAACTCCCTTAATATACTTAGCGAAATTTAAATACTTAGAAAATGGAAGGAAGTATAAATCCTTATAGATAGCGGAGCTACTAGTATAGGCTTTATTAATACGAACTATGCGAAAACTTAATACCTAAATTTAAAGAAACTTAATAAGCCCTAAGGCCTATAAGGCTTTAATGGCAAACCCTTAATATATAGCGAAATAACGCACTACGCTCTTATAAAATTGCGGATAGATAAACACCTTAAATACATTTCCCTGTTTATAACACCCTTAAAGCACTATAAGATAATACTTAGACACGGATAGCTAAAACAACATAACCCTTTAATTAGCTAGGTTAAAGAAACACTAAAGTTCCGTATAACCTACTGCCAAAGTTATTACTTAAAAAACCATTTGCCCTATAAATATGCATATAACTATTTGAATTTAATATAATATAAATTACCCTTGCCACAAACCTTAAGCTAATATAATAAATCTACAACTACTAATTATAGTAAAGAATGTAAAGATATTACGTTAAACCCTCTTAAAATCCGTATAATATAGGCCGCGCCTTTTATCTTATTAGTAAAAAGATAAGATTATAAAATCTTTGCTATAACTGTAAAAGATATTAAGAAAGCACTAGAACCGAAATAGTATCCTAATCCTTAACCTTTTATACCTAAAGAGTACCACAACCTAATTAACGAGTTTAAAAAATGATTTGTAGACTAACTAGCCCCGCACTAAAAGAAGCACGATTTTAAGATAAAACTTAAGCCTAGCACGACACTAAAGTTCGGTCTACTATATAGCATATTATAAGAAGAACTGCTTATAATACAATAATACCTTAACAAGCATCTAGAAAAAGGATTTATTCGCCCTAGTTAATCTCTATTCGCCTTACCCGTGCTATTTATTAAAAATCTAGAAGGAGGCTTAAGATTCTATGTTGATTATTAAGCTCTAAACGTAATTATGATTTAAAACCAATATCCAATTCCCTTAATTTAAGAGACGCTTAACTAATTAATAAAGGCACGGTACTTTACAAAGCTTAATATAATTGCTGCCTTTAATAAAATTTATATATGTAAGGGAAATAAGAAGTATATAGCCTTTTGTATATAATGGGGACTCTTTAAATACCTAGTAATGCCATTTAGCGTAAAGAACGGTCCTAGTACGTTTTAGTAATATATTAACAATGCACTTCGTGAATTCCTTAATGTATTTATTACTATGTATATTAATAATATCTTAATCTACTTATCCTTGCTTTTTAAACATTAAAAACACATTAGAATAGTCCTTAAATGCTTATAAGACGCAGGCTTATAATACAATATTAAGAAATATAAGTTCTACGCGTCTAAGGTTATATACTTAGGCTTAATTATATCCCATAACGGAATTAAAATAGACCCTAAGAAAGTTGCTATAATTATAAACTAGGAAAGTCCTAGTAATATATAGGATATTTAAGGATTTCTAGAATTTGCAAATTTCTATTAATAATTTATTAACTACTTTTTAGAAGTTGCTTAGCCATTAATAAACCTAATAAAAAAAATATAAAATTTAAATAAACCACTAGATGCGAACAAGCTTTTAATAACTTAAAATATTACTTTATAACTGCTCCGATTCTTACTTACTTTAACCCTAACCTTAAATATATTATTAAAACGGACTCGTTAGATCATGTACTAGGGGGAGTGTTATTACAATATAATAAGAATGGCGAACTATGTCTAGTAGCCTTTCTCTTCCGGAAACTCGCCCCTGCTAAATCAAACTATAAGATATATAATAAGGAACTACTTATAATTGTTAGATGCTTTAAACAATAGCGTCCTAAGTTAGAAGGATTATTGTTTCCAATACGCGTATTAACGGACTATAAGAACCTATAATACTTTATAACTATAAAACAATTAATATAGCGCTAAATTCGTTGGGCCGAATACCTCTTATAATTTAACTTTAAGATTATATATTAACCGGGCAAACTTAATTAAAAGCCTAACGTATTAACACGACGATTATAGGACTTACCTATAAATACCTTAGATAAACGGATTATAAATTAATTATGGATCTTACTACCCCCTAAACGTTTTAAAAAACTGCGTCCTGTGTTTCTAGATATGGAACTTAATAGGAATAAATTAGAAGTTAATAAATGGGAAATAGAAATTGATAAGCTAATAAAATACAAATATAAGAACAACGTATAGATAGTAGATATAATAAAGGCGATCCAAACTAGAAAACAATAGCATAAGGATATTACACTCGCTAAATGCGAAATTTAAAATAATCAATTATACTATTAATAGAAGATAGTAGTTCTAAATTCCGAACCTTTATAATTTAAAATACTCGAATTCATATACAACTCCCCCGTAGTAGGACATCCTGGCTATACAAAGACCTATAAGATCGTTCAACAAGCATATTACTGGCCTATGATACACAACTATGTACGGAAATACGTTCGAGCATACAGGATGTGCATGCGTGGAAAAACCTCTTATGTAAAGAAGTAAGGAGTACTTTAACCGCTACCAATCCCAATATAAAGATAGCGCAATATCTTAATTAACTTTATAGTCGACTTGCTTAGTAGTAATAGGTTTATAAATATTATAGTAGTAGTTAACCATCTTATAAAAATGCGATATATAATTCCTATAGACTTAATTAATGCGATATTAGTAGCCGAATGTTTTATTAAGCACGTCTTTAAGCTACATAGACTTCCTAATATAATAATATCCAACCATAAAAGCTAGTTCGTTTTAGACTTCTGGTAAGCTCTATATAAACAATTAAGTATTTAAACACGACTCTTAACTACATTTTATCTAGAGATAGATAGTTAAACGGAAATTATAAACGTGATTATAAAATAATACTTATAAATGTACTGCTCCTACCTGTAAAACAACTAGGAAAAATGGCTACCTTTAGCTAAGTTTACTATAAATAACACAATAAATATATTAATAGGCGTGACACCGTTCTACGCAACCTATAGACAAAACCCTTAACTTAGATTTAAGCTATAACCTAATATTAACATAACAGGACCCATAATTAAACGGATCCAGTTAATTAACGCGTATAACTTTACTAATTAAATAAAGCAGTTAACAGAACTATTACTGTATAATTACAGCACCTGGTGTACGAACGCGTACTTACGCGTTCGGTGCACTAACTACTTGCGTGCTAACTAATTAGGGGGAGGCGCGTTAGTATATAGACCACGTAGTCAACCTTAATAGAACGACAGTCACCACCATCCAAACAAGCATATAATACTATACGTATTTCGTGCCCCTGGATATAACTCACTTGTATTATTAAGTTGATACAACCACTGATCTGTGAGCGCGCATAGATTAGCAATTACTCAACACCTCCTACCGAGCGATACACGACAGCGACCACCTATTTAGACTCCTAGTACGACCTACTAAAAGGTTGGAAGTTGGGGATTACGGACCTATCACCAACTCTATATACTTATTTAAGTCTTAGTACAGTTTACCGGAAGTTTATAAACGTGAATATAGACCTTTACAGAACCCCCTACCCTCCTATAAACCACTATGGACCTATTAATCAATTTTACGGACCGTTACAAGACCCCTTCTACCTGCTATAAGCTACCACCGCCCACTATAGCTTATATAGACATACTACGCTATATAATATAGCAGATATAACTAAGCAAATCAGTGAAGGTTAAAAGAAGTGGAGTTAGGAAGTCAACCTTACGTCTATAGACGGCGTTAACGACTATATCAATTTCAAAATCCTTAAATACGGACACTATAAGCTCCTAAATGACGACCTATAGGAGCAATACAAGGAAGACTTTGCGGACTTTACAGAAGCTATTCTTAAGGCTTATAACCCTACTGCTATCCATAACCTACAAACCCTTTTACGTTACCAAGGTGTATAGGTTAAAAAGGATAAATAAGTTACTGTTGCACGGTCCTTATATAACACAATATAGGAGGAGGACTAAATGGAATGGACTAAAGAGGAGATCCTAGACTAGGTTAAAGCCACTAATAAACTCTTTGCTTCTCCTAAACTTAATGGTATTGCTGGCCTTATACTTAACCTACTTAACTAAATTCGTCCTATAAACCTAAGCGATTTCGGAATTAATTTTACGGGCTAAAGCACACCTAGTACTTAAGTTACGGACCGTAATACCCCTATAAACCAAAATACGGACCAAAACCCTCCTATTACCTAAGCCACAAATCCGTAACCTGCCTAAGTTATATATCCGCAACCCACTTAAGTAAAGACCTACGGCAAGGAGCTAGCCAACTTAGCTAAGCTCTATACTGATAAATCCAAGTATAGCAGTGAAAATGATAACTTTGACTTTAAACTAACCATTTTTACGGACCTCTGTTAAAAGGCTGATATTCCTAAATAGGAATTTAGCCAAGCCTACTCTACCATACTGCGTGGCCTAGCCCTTAACTACTACTATACTAACCTTAAGAGCAACCCCCTTAGTGTCTTCTTTGATAAGCTATACAAAGCTACATATAACTACTTTAAAGGGCTAGAATATAGGCGTAATATCCTTACCTAATAGAATGCGATTAAGTTACGGCATTGGCAAAATATGGTACCCTTTCAATGGCCTCAATGGTTAGTGGTTGACGCAATTGGCGCGCAGTTGAGGTTATTTAGCAACTCGACCGACTAGCCTATGTCGTGTTTTTTTGACACGTAGCCTACGCGCAGCCTGCCAGTAATCTACACATTTGGCAACCATAATTATATTTACCTCTTTTATACTAATAACATATTTTAAATAAATAAAAGCTACTTTAAAGCTATTTATAAGGCTAGTAAAATAAATAATATTATT